>ERZ808044.482-NODE-482-length-41966-cov-12.535582_pt1 | contig 41966 bp, 40 predicted proteins | sample MGYA00380195_ERZ808044 | MGnify/ENA primary metagenome ERZ808044 (study PRJEB31490, sample SAMN06133423) | mouse gut metagenome | isolation source: Z7_2 | host: mice | place: China: Chengdu | collected 2015-05 ...
TACTCTGGTACATACATATCTCGGCGCATAAATACCAACTTTATATTTTTTATAGTTGTTGGCACTATTGAAGAAGAACGCAAGTTATATCCATAATGACTTCCTATTTCCTTCGGATTCTATTGAACGCACAGAAGGACATCTGCGCTGACAGATGCCCAACTACACATCTTTTTTATCGTTTTTATTCTTTTCTACTCCCCTAGGTATTTTTCGATAATTTATTTTCCTTTAAAATACAGATATAAGTTGAATGGCTTTGTTTGGATTTCCTGCACAATATGATCCTGCTTGTCTAGTATGGTTTGTATATATTCTTTCTCTACCGCATTGACTTTTATTACAAGGAATTTTATATCACACCACACAGCGAACATAAATTCATCATAGAAAATCACATTTGAAATATCATCATAACCAATAGATTTATTATTGAAGATAATTCCGGATTCATCAACAAATGCTTCTGTTAGTCCGCCAATGTCTTCATATACAACCTTATGGACTCTCTCTTCAAACTTCTTACCAACTCTCTGATACCAGATTATCCATACTGTAGATAATATTCCTACCACCAATGCCAACAGAGAGACTATATATACACCATCTAAATACATATCTACGGCAAAATAATATAAAACCGGAGTCAAAATATAAATTACCTTATGAGCTAACTTCCGATTTCCTAACGGCACATAGGGCATGTAAAATTGAAGCGAAATCATATGTTCCAATTTCTTTTTATCATCTTCATTAAATCTTTGAATGATTTTCATATAATCCCTCCATCCAACACAAAAAAATATTACAAAAATACTTTTAACTCAAAATCAATCCACCTATCCGGACAAATGCAGCAAATATACTTGACAATATTCCTTCTGGAAGAAGAAAACAAATTGCCACAACAGCCACAACAACTACCACACCCACCTCTGCCAACTGTGCAAATTCTACTGCATCAAACTGCTTATCCCCGTTCCCATTAAGCGATATCTTAAAATGAAGCTCTACAGAAATGGCAGCATCCAGCTTACTATCATCCGGCATCAGATTTTCTGTGCTGACAGTGATAGAAAACTCCGCGTAATAAGAAGTAACCGCACCAATCTCAAACGCTATATTCCCAGATTTCACAGACAATGCTATGTTACTCAAAATCTCTCCGAATGCATCGGCTTCGTTGATTCCGTTCAGATCAAGCTCTGTTGAGATTTCCATAATTTGATTTTGGCAGCCTAATGTAAGATTACCGCTGTTATCAATACCAATCTCAATATTATAAGCCTCCGCCGACGGTTTAGCAACCTGTGTTGCGAATTCTGCTGTTAATTCAATCTCCCCTTCAGGACTTGCAAATATGCCCAAAGGAATCTCTTTATTGTATTCAATACCAATATTCAGGATCTTATCCAAATATCCCAACGGCTTCAATACATCGTAAATAAACTGGTTACGCGCAATCTCTATATTGGCTTCCTGATTTTCCTTCTCGATTTCCTCCGGCGTCTTCTCTTCTACATTATCAAATACCGAAATTCCTGTATCCCGCCCGGAATATGCATCTTTATCAATCGGAAAAGACGGGGACGATGCGAACGATGTTATCTCACAAAACTGATCAAACGCCCAATTGAACGGAATCGGGAACCCAAGATTGCAACTGAATCCTGTAGACATATCCGCCACAAAGGAAGTCTTGGCTAATCCAAGTTCGCTTACTCTGGTACATACATATCTCGGCGCATAAATACCAACTTTATATTTTTTATAGTTGTTGGCACTATTGAAGAAGATATTAATACATTTAAAATACGGAATTATATAAGAATCTATCTGGTACTCATAACAATCAAAATCTACCGCAAAATAAATTGTTGAATTTGCAGGCACACCGATTCTTTCAGCAGCTAATACAGCCGTTTGTGCATCAACTGACCCCCTCGAAGGATTTTTAAAATACTCGGGATAACTTCCTCCATCCTGATATATGGGGAAAACCGCCAGCCCTGCTTCTTCTATGTAACTGATTTCTTCCAGCGTCATATATTTGGGCGTATATTCTTGTCCAACCGTACCGGTAAGATAACGTCCCACATGGGTATAACCCGCTCTCTTCAAATCTAATGCCTGCCGCCCGTTCAACACGGTAGCACAGTCACATGCTTTGGCGCTCCTTCCCGTGTCTCCTTTACTGGTCAACAGCGATTTCATCGTGGAAACATTTACTTCCCCTGCTTTTACAAGCCCTATTCCCATTAAGCAGTAGAATTCCTGAAAAGCCTCTACCATACTGCGGGTTGCCGAACCAAAGATCCCATCAAACCGTCCCGGATTATAGCCGTTAAAATATAGTCCATACTGTGCCAATTTATTAAACGGAGCATAAGATGCAGAATTCCGTTCTGTGTTGAGGCTTATTGGGAATCTATTATAAGCATCCGTGGTTTTCTCCCCGAAATTAACAGAATTCATATCCGTTATTAATTCCGTAGTAACTCCTTCTGCAGCCTGCAAAGCACCCACAAGCGACAGGATCGTCTGCCTTGAGGCAACTCCGTCACAGGGACCCACACCAATGACATATAACCTGGGTACCTGTATAACCGTCTACTTCTAAATGCACCCAGTTGGGATGCCCTCCAAACATAGCATTGAGATACTCCTGCGCTCTTGAAACATTGCTATCCGCCATTTTATTTCCTCCTGTCTGATATATCAATTCCCATCAAATCTAACCGTAAAATGTCAGGGCGCACAGCCTAAACCATGCGCCGCATAATCAGATGCCGATTTCCCGGCTCTTTACCAGCTTCCATACATCGGAATAGCACTGTATCCTGACGCAACTCCCAATCCCGTGTCTACGAATCCGTAATTTGTTCCTGCTCCAGTAACACGGACCCAAGCTCCACTTGTATTTTCAACATAGTTAATACCTTTCCAATCCGGATGGCTATCCCCGGACATCCCGCTGAGACATGCAACTTTACGGTTTGCCGCAACAGTCCCCCATAACGAACCATCGGCCTTATATATATTTCGTGAACGTCTCATGATAAACGTCTTATATTCCGTGCCGTTAATCCTGGCTGTACCATACGGATAATCCGTGCAATGTGTAAGCGTCCTGCTCGGCGGATTCAGCAGGAAGCCATACGAAAGCGATCCACTTGAATTAAGAAAAATGATATTACAGCGGACTCCATCTCCACCCCAGTTCCAGTCATACCCAAATGCTTCTCTATTCCCGATCGTTCCTATTCTTTGACTTTCATTCTGATTGGAATAAACCGGTACGGATACTCCGCTCTTATTTACACAAAAATAATTAGACATATAAATTCTCCTTTACTATTTATTCTGATAATCGATCATCTAATAAATAGTAAGAGAGATTATGAAAATATGTAAACTTAACCGCATCATTTTATCTTCTTTTTGGGATTCTCGTCCAAAAGGACATCTATAATGCCTTGAACTACGGCAGGTAATGGAATTCCCATAAGCCCCGCATTTTCCATAATACTGATTAATTCATTCATGGCATAGCCAATGCAGATAGTATTCATAACATAATTCGTATCCAACAATATGTCTAAGCGATTTCCTATTAATACAAATACAAGTATCATTCCTTTCCTACATAATCCCCTCCATCCTGCTTCACTTTCTAAAACTCCCTTTTTTGATTTCTTAACAAATGCTATTATACTGCTCCCAATTACACCGACAATACTGCAAAATTTTACTTTCATCTTAAGATACCTTCTTTCATAATTACATTATAAAAGATAAAAAGACTTAAGATGCTCTGCCGTAAACTCACTACCTACTCTAATATCTGTCTGCAGATTGCCTGCGTCTCAGGCTCTGTGTAATACAGCCGGTTCCCTGCCTGTATATAATCCGTATATCTGTCCGCCTCAAAGAATTCTTTCTTTTCCCCGGTCGCCAGATGAATACCTGAATAATAGCATCCGCCAGTGATACTGTCCCAAATCCCATATGCCGTTTCCGAAGATACATACTGTATTGCAAAGGTTCCCTGAGCAAGAGGAAATGTTTGGTTCGCAGCCTGATCATCCATGTAATATACTGACAGTTCCGTCTTCTCGGCATTGCTCATATAGACAATCATATTCTCGGCAAGAATTGCTTCTTCATAAAAGGACAATAAGAGATTCTCACCTTCTGCATCTCTGACAAACAGCTCGCTCCCTCCTGTTTCGCCCTCTGAACGATACTTAGCCACAAACTGCTTACCCAGGGTTTCCTGTGCATAGCCTGCATCCAGGACATGGTAAGGTATCTGCCGGATAGCGTCCCTGTCGTCAGGATGATTCATACGCATATCCGCCGCCATATTCTCTTCTACATATAGTTGAAGCTCCGGCCCCGGCTCAATTGCTTCTATGTTGCCATCGGCGCTTATCCTATACGCATCCACATGGTCAAGCACATCCCGGATATAGAGAACATCCTGGTTAAAATCAATATTCCTTACCGGCCAGGCAATGCTTACTCTCCCGATCTCAAGCATCTGTCCGTCAGCGCCGAACCGAAGGATCTGCAGATCACTTCCCTCGTTATAAACGGCCCAATACATATACTCTCCCTGTACTCTTCCAACGGCGTCCTGACATTCCAATATCCGTTCCGGTTCGTTTTCACCTTCCGCCCTATATAAACCATTGCCAAGAGCTACATAGTCTGTTCCGTGATATTCTATTCCTCTCGGCTGCTGGACTGACCAGTCCCAGGAATCTTCCGTCTCTTCTCTCTCTGTGATATCTTTGTCTTCGTCTATATCCTGATTCTGAATTCTATCTTCCGTCGGTCTTGAAGTTGTTTCTTCTGATTTCTCTTCTGAATTTTTGCTGCATGCTGAAAACATCATCATTATGATGATACAAATCGGTATTAATCTCACCTTGGAACGTAATAACATAATTCCCTCCCTCAATTACTAAAACTGAATCACTGAATCCAGGTATTCGGCAAAAGCTTCCATAAATTTACCGCGTCTGCTTTTACTTATTGGAATCTCTGTTCCGTCTTTTAAAAATAATGACAATCCATCTATACTCCGTACATAACACAGATTAACTATATAAGCGGCATGGCATCTGCAAAAAGAATACGCCTGTAATATCTGCTCGTGCTCTTTCATTTTCTTACAGCTAATATAGATATCTTCCCGGGTATGTATCTTAGTATTTCTCTCAAAAGTCTCTATATAAACCAGATCATTTACATCAATCAGAATCTTGCCTTTATCCGTGTTGTCATAGAAGATCTCTGTGCTTCGTGTATCTATTCTCGCCGTCAGATAGTTCATTTTATCTGTAAACTCTGTGTATGTGAATGGCTTTAACATATATCCTTTTGCATTCACTTCATAACCTTTCACAGCGAATTTATCACAAGCAGAAATAAAGACAATCTTTACTTTATGATTCGTCTTTCTAATCTCCTTTGCTATATCAATACCATTTTTCTGGTACAGCAGGACATCTAAGAATAATATATCAATCTCAGAATCTTTCTTTATATATTCTATAAACCTATCCCCGCTTGTAAACTGGACAATTCTAAAGTCTTTATAATTTTCTTTTTCATATTGTTTGATATATTTTGTCATTATCTTCAAGAAAGAAATATCGTCATCACATATACCTATTTTCATATTAACCTTTTCTACTTAATCCTTTCTCCCATACTTACACTATACAAAATCTCCCCATCGCTTACACCTCACCGCGCAGTGCTTCAATTCTCTTTTCCTTTAAATAATGTATCTTTCCTTTCACAAATTGCCCCATATGAATCTTGAGAATTATTATCATCAAATAAATATTCTAAGTTTCGCAATCACCATAATATTTCTAAAAAATAGTAATCATTCTATACTTTTTTCTTTTTCTAGTCTCTGAATATGGTCAGTGATTCCCTCAGGCTCTCTAACTTTATATACAAAATACGGAATACTTCGACTGGTACTGTTCTTTGCTAAATATATCGCTATTTCTTCAATTTTTTTTACAATTCTTTCTTTCATCATGTTAGTCTCCTCTTCATTTTAATTAATGATAATCCTTGCATCAAAGATACAAGCATAGCAATTATTCTCCACCTTCTATTAATGAATATACCTCCCCAATAACTACAAAATAATATTAATATAACAACAGTTTTTATCCGAAATAAAGCTATTCCTCTTACATTACTATATTTCCCCCCGCACGGTGCATAAAAAAAGTATATGACTACAATTCCTAAAGAAAATATAATAAAATCTATATTACTTATAAGTATATATTTTGATAATACAATTGGAAAGAATATCATACCTCCTGTCAAAATCAAACATCCTAAATCTGACTGTGAATGATATCCGCCTGTCAAAATTCTCAAAACTGCCATAACAAGAACAGCAATTACTGTTTCTATAAATATATTACACACACTTCCTATAATCAAATAAATCATTAACTTTAAACTATTATTTAAAAATAATTCCAATCCATATGTAATTACTATTCGTTCAGATTCCGTATATTTTCTATACTCATTCATTTTATTAATAAAGCTTACTGCTATTACGTGTGTATAGTCTCTCATATAGCCCCCTTTCTGTGTATGATTTTATCCAATCCATCGTTCAAAATCAATCCCTGTTCCCTGAACGTCAACTTTTCGGGCATGAACGTTAAAAAATAGAAATTTCTAATCTCTGGATAAACATTCCCTGCTCCACTTTATATTCATATGCCATATCTTCATGCTCCTGCAGCAAAGACCGGACTGAATATAAACCCAATCCGCGTCCTTCACCTTTGGTCGAATAACCTTTACAGAATATCTTCGATAAGTCTGGCTGACTCTCACATTCATTCATAACCTGAAAGAGTATCCGATTATCCGCTTTCGCTATGATAATGAAAAGCACGCCTCTTTTCTCTTCCACCTCTTCAATTGCATTATCAATAAAAATGCCTAAGATACGGATCAAGTCAGCAAGTCCGTCATACACCACATTCACACTCTCTGATATCTCAACCTGTACATGAATTCCCTTACCTAATGCTGCCAGGATTTTTTCAAACAATAACCCCTTCATCTCCATCGGTTGAATATTTTTGAGATACTGCCATGCCTGCAGTTCTTCCAGTTTACTGTAAGCTGGCCTTTTTAGCTGTTGGCCAAAATATACCTGCAGTTCTTCCATGCGATTTTCATGGATAAATCCAGCCATAGTGGACAGCATATTTTTGTAATCATGCTTAAATATCTGCGTTTCTTCCACCATATTTTCCAAACAAACAATATAGTCCTCCAATAATTGCTGCTTTTTTGTCTCTGCTTTTTGCGCTTCTTCAGCCTTAACCTGTCTAATACACACAATAATCAAGTAATTACTGCTCAATGCACATACAAAAAACAAAAGACAGTTAAATTGTAAGGCCGCGTTACTATATCCTACCCGTTCTCCCCAAAACATATTGATTATAAAAAGCATTATATATATAAATAAATTTATCAATAATCCATATTTCACTGAATATGACATTTTTTCAATATAATACCTCAGATGGATTTTTCGATATATTAAGACACGGAATACTCTAGCAATTTCCCACAAACCAATACAATATACCACTGAAAATAATATAAAATATTGCCGCTCAATCACATTCACAGGTATTCCAATACAAACAGAGACCATTAACAGCACAATATTGTTAAAAATAATATTGAACATATATCCCAAACAAGCTAAACAAAAATTTACCAATTTGTTTTTTCTAAGTATTAACATTAAAAATATCAACACTCCAGCAAACATTATCACACCTGTAATACGTCCAACCCGAGGCCCCCATAATCCTATTAAAGTTACATATATTACCAAACATATATATTGCCATACTCTCAATCTTTCAGTCAATAATCCACAAATTGGAATCAATACACAGAATGCTCCCAATAAGCTATACAATATCTCCATGTTCACCGCTCTTTCTACCTATTACACTCCATAATTTTCGCTATCCTCCTTAATTCCCGGTGAGCCACCTCCACCTGAAATTCTCCCTCCAGATACAGAAACCTCTCCTTCTTATCCAGTTCCTGCATCTTATATCTGTTCACAATACACGACTTATTTACATAGACAAAATCTTCACTCAATTGCTCATATATACTTTTCATTGATTGTCTTACAATAATCACGCGGCTATCCAGATAGACCTCAGCCTGGTGCTTTCCTGCCACGGACTGGATATAGATGATATCTTCCATGATAACATCTGTTACCTTTCCTCCGCCCGCAAGTGCGATTGTCGCTTTATTCTTTTTATCACACAGACTGTTCAATTTCTCAAATATACAGTCCAATCTTTGACGCAGACATTCATTGATTTCTTTCTGCTGAAAGTATTCCGGCTTCTTGATCACATAATCCAAAACCTCCAAATTATATTCAAATACCTTGTATGCCAACTGCCCGCTTGAAGTCAGGAATACGAAAGCATATTCACTGTTCAGCCATTTCAGCCGCCGTGCCAGTTCGAACCCGTCCATATCGCATCCGTCCAACTGCACATCTATGAAGAAGACGGCAGGCTGGTAATGATCATGCAGCCCTTCCATGATTTCCTCTGGATCCTGCTTTGCCGCTGCAATCCGGGCATCTACTCCCCGGTCCGCAATGTATTCCGTTATAATATCTCTTATGTAGTTTAACTGAACTTCCTCATCTTCACATATGTATATATACAACATTCTTCATCCCTCTGCTCCTTGATTAGATAGATTCAGAAACCGTATTTCACTTTTCGACCTATGTTAAAGATAACGGATTTTCATATCTTTCGCAATAAGAAATAAAAATATCGAGACAAAGCTCGATATTTTCCCTTCCTAAATCAAATATTTTCCAGCTGACAACAATCATACAAAGTCAATATCTCAGATTTTCTCGCTATACCCTGCAAAGTCTCCCCTTCTCCATCTCATACACTTCATCGCACAACACTTCGATATCCTCCCTGTTATGGCTCGCCATCAGGATCGTCTTCCCAGTGTCCCTGATCTTAAGGAACAGCTCCCGCATCTCCCGCACGCCGTCCTTATCCAGTCCGTTCATCGGCTCGTCCAGTATCAGGATGTCCGGCTCCTCCATGATCGCCTGTGCGATCGCAAGACGCTGCCTCATCCCTAGTGAATACTTCTTCACATGCTTCTTTGATCCGGGATCCAGGCCCACCTGCTCCATGATACTGCCCAGATAACGGTTATCTTTCTTATTCCGGATCTGATACAGATACGCCAGATTCTTAAGCCCGCTCGCATTCCCCAGGAAAGCCGGCTCTTCGATGATGATCCCCACCGACGTAAGCAGCTCTCCAGGCCGCTTCTCCCTCCCGTCGATCACGATCTTCCCGCCGTCTTCCTTCTCCAGGCCGCATAAGCACTTGAAGAACACGGACTTCCCGCATCCATTGTATCCCGTAACGCCATAAACCGCCCCTCTCCTGCATGAGATCGAGACGTCTGACAACACTTCATTATCCTTAAACCTCTTTTTTAAATGCTCCACCTTAATATATTCTTCCATGCCGCTCTACTCCTTCTTGATATGCTTCGAGTAATTGATATCCTTCACCTTCCATAGAATCAGGATAATGCAGATCAGGTTCCCCGCCGCCAGATACAGGATGACATCCGGGATCGAAGGCGTCGGCTTATTCTTCCCGGTCAGATACCAGATCCGGCTAAGCCTCATCCAACTCAGCGGTGCATAATAGATCAGCTTAGGAAACATGAGCATATTTGCCTCCACGATGATGAACGCCGCCTCCAGTGACGCGATACTAAGAGCCGCCGTCCGTGAGAAGAAGAGGCTTATCACGAACATCATATTTCCCAGAAATGAGATCAGGAGAACTCCGATCCCTAAGGTTAAGCCAAGCAATTGCAGCGGCGTATACCTGCTGATCATCTCATAAGTGAAATCCGTCATAATATTATATTCCTCTGCCATGTTCGTAAGGCTGAGTGTATAGATGACCTTTCCCCAGTCGTTCACCCAGGTAAGCTGCGGGAACAATACGATACCCGCGCTCACGAACACAGAGCCCATCAGCACAACCGAACTAATGATTATATTCACAATCTGATGGATCCCCCATCTTAGCTTGCCCGTTCTTATGATCCTGTAGATCTGGTGATACGTCAGGAACGGCGTGTTGGAAAAATAATAGATACACACGAACATAAAAAGCAACAGATAATACATATCAAAAAACAGGAACAAAAAACAATACGCCGATACCGGGTGATGCACATCTATGGCAAACTGCCTGACCGATGCAAGGAATATATGGGTAACAAAAAAATGCAGTACGAATAACACCAGAACCCGCTTCGTCAGAAAGCTGTTCCTGAAATCCACAAAGATAACTGAGCATTCATTTCCGATCTTCTTCATCATCATATCACCTGTGTCTTTATCAGCTTATAGATCGCTATGCCTAACAGCACAATTGCCAGAACCGAGACGCCCCACGCATATGCGAAGGACAGCCAGTCGTGATCCCAGACATTGTAACTGATATCATAGATCGCATTCGGATTCAACTGACCGTACTCCGGCAGCAGGTTGCTGTAATACTGGATGAAATACCGCACGATCAGCGGCACAGACAGTACGAATAACGCGTCATGATACAACAGGGAAAATAACGCCGCTGCCACAGCCAACACTGCCGCCAGCAATCCATACTGAATCCCGCAGAATAAAAAATACAAGATATAATTCCCATTTTCCAGAAACAGGCGAAACGCACCGTACTGTACCAATGTCTCGAAGGTTCCCTCCGTCAGGTCAATCCATGGGAAATTCATGCGCAGCAAAAGCACAAACAGAAGCATCCCCGCCATCATGGTAAATATAGCCGAAAGTGCAATCACGATCACCTTAGATACCACATAGGACCGAAGGCTCCCCCGTATCACCAGGAACCGGATATAAGAATGCTCGATATCCTCGCAGAAACAATGTCCAAATGCAAATGTAGTAAATATCAGAGTCAGTAAAAAGGGCATACTGTATATCACATAATAATACGAATTCAAAACCGAAAGCTGCCATATCCTGGTTTCCAGTGATGCGATCCCCATGACCATGCATACGCCCAGCACCGATACAATGATCTTCCATGAGCAAAACGCGCGTTTCATATCTATAGCCATGTACCGCCTAAGCAATCCTCTCTTCATCAGAACAACTCCTCACCGCTGACCGCATCCACCATTATCTGGAATCTGCCTGTCGCCGTCAGCGTAGGCTCTTCCGTGATTTCCATGATCCAGACACATTTTAATTCATAATTTCCTTCATTGTCCTGCACCGGATAGTAGCATAATTCCATCCGGTCGATCGTGTAGACCGCATCTGTCAGAATCATGGAATATTTCTTAATCACTACATCTGCCACGGCATCCAGATCGGCAAGCTCCTCGGTGCTTTCCCTTTGGATCAATCAAATACGTTCTGCTAAGAGACAGATATTCGAGCCCGTTTGCAGAGATCATTACCTGTACTGGAGCGTTAAAGTCTGCATATTTCTTGATCATTTGTGACTCGGGGCTATGGATCTTTATCCCGTTACAGGTCTGCCAGATGCAGAAATAATACCCCTCATCCTCTATCGTCCATTCCGGCTTATACTGGGAACGGTCGATATTCCCATCCATATCCATCACGTATTCCTCTGACGCCAGCGTCTGATAGTCCAAAGCATAGTGTTTGAAAAACGGATCTTCTCCTAATGTGACCTGCATACGGTCAAACATCCCGTTGATCTCACTCCATGCGGAATCTGTACTCATAAAGGATAATTGGGCTTCCGTAGAATACTTCTCCTCTCTTCCCTCCAGATCAAAGGAGTGCGTAATATAATTCAGATAAAACGCCGACATATAATTCGTTCCATCTTCATGTAGATTCAAACGCTGTTCCTCAGCCCCATATAAATACCGCGCCCTATGCTCTTTACCATCGTCTCCCTGATTTTCTAATATGTCATCTTTAACAATCGTAGTATTTCCGAGAATTTCATCTATAGCTTTCTCTTCATCTATTGTCTGTATGCTAATCTGTGGAATTTTGACAACACCTTTCCTGATTTCGTCCGGGCATATGATATTTGCTTTAAAATATACATTCTCTTCAGTTCTTTCGTAAGTTTCCGGTATCTGGACAGACGTAGTCTCTGTGAGTTCTAAAGCTTCGTTTGCTTGTTTCCCGTTTTCTGATCCGGTTATCTTACGGGATTGGTCTTCTGTTGTCTCCTGCGGCTTTCTGCAAGCGCTGCACAGACATAAAGTCATAAAAATAATAAAATATACTCTAATTCTTTTCACTTGAAATTCCTCTTCTATTCCATTGACATTTCTCAGCTGGACTTTGAATATAAAGTACCATATATTTAAACCTTTTTCCATATTTTAGGATAATTCGCCCCATTTATTGCCTAATCGGGATGAATATCGTCAATGAAAACTGTTTATCCTCTATTTTATACCTATAATTCCCATCATATTTCCTCAAGGCTTCTTTTAGGCATAACATCCCCCAACCATGCTTGTCTTTATCATTCTTAAGCGTTATCAACCTATTCTTCTCTTGTATGACAGCTTGTACAGGATTTTGAATTTTTATCACGATGAATTTCTCCAATTGAGTTACACACAAAATAATTTTCTTACAAGGAATATCCAATCTTTCACAAGATTCAATTGCGTTATCAATGATATTTCCAAAAATCACCCCTACATCCACTAAATTAATAAAATCGCCGCTTGTAAACTCAACATCATATTGAAAATCTATATTATTTTTTTTACACTCTTCTGCTTTCTTTTGAATTAGTAAATCTAAGATTTCATTACCCGAATTCACCTTACTCAGAATATTGTCAAAATTCTGTTCAAGAGCATTCAGGTATTTTCTCTTGCTCTCTTCAGTTTCTAATTCTCTGGATATCAACATTTGATTTTTCAAATCATGGACTATTCTCTGCACCTGGTTCTTGTAATTATTAATTTCTTCATAACAATTCATTTGCACCCTTGCCTTTTCAGATAACAGTTTAATCTCATTTTCTTGAATCGTTGATTTATTAACCATGTGCAAAAAGAATATGTATCCCAACAAAAACGTAACACTTAATAAAATGTTTATTATAAACGCAATTTCTAGGGTAGAATGACTGATTTTTTCTTCCATAAGGCAATAAATCATAAAATACAAATACCCTAATATAAATACTACTCCAACAATATATCCCACTATCCATTTCTTATTCTTTTTATTGACAGACAAATTATTCACTAATTCAAGGAATAATAATTCACAACTCCTTGCCACAACAAATGAAATGAACCAAAATAATGATTCCTCAAGCAATCGTTCTAAATCCGCTCTCCGCACTTCAAGCATTAATATAATATCCACAGAAAATTCGGCAATAGCTGTGCATCCCACCAATTCTATCGCTCTTATCACTGCGGTTTTCAATGTAATACTCTCACAAACAAAAAATAAAGCAATCGCATAAAAAACTACACCTGCAAAGGCTCTATGTGCAATCTCCATTTCAAACCAATTCATTATATTTACAAATATAATCGAAGCAGATAAAAATATGATTCCTCTTAGGATTTCCCAATTTTTGCATTCATATCGTCTGTTAAACAGATAAAATATACCGCAATCGCATATATTGCTAATAATTATACTTAATAGCATATTTCCTCCAGTATTATGCAAATTACAAATCTCTTAAACCTTGTTGAAGTTCTTTAAAATACTTTCAATAATTTCTCTTTTCAAGCTGTTATTCGCTTTTTCTATTTTTTTCAGGTCAATTCCAAACTCTATATCTGTATATGCCTCCTTATCGTCACATATTGAATTCATATATGTCTCTTCTAAATAAGTAAAACGCTCCTTCCATGCCTTACTCTTCCTGTACAATTCCAAATATCGGAGTTCTATTGCTTTTACCAAATATGTAATACACTGCCCTTCACTCTCATATCTTTCCATTCTCTCCACTGCTTCAATTACTGCTATCAATAATTCTTGTCTCATATCTTCATATCCCGAGCACCTTAATTTCTTCGCATACTTATTAATAACTGGTTCCAATTGATCTATAATACACAAGATCTTTTCTTTCTTATTTTTCTCATCTCGCTTATATTCTCTTACTGCAGCCACTATTACGTCATTCATAAATATCCAACTCCTTTGAAAAGAAGTAAGATTAAACTGACTTGACCAGCAATCAATTCTGCATAATTCGCACTTTATTCTACATAATCAGACTTTACTTTTTATTTCTATCAGAATCCGATTGGCCTTATATAGATTGACTGACATTTTATTTATTATACTATATCGGGGATGTTTTGGATATAACTCACATCCAAAAAACCTGCAACCCCATTCGTCCCGGTCAGCCAGGAACATATCCTTTCCGACCTTAGCAAATCACGCCAACAGATTTAGACGCTCTGACTTCCTTTCCATTATTTCTTCTCCCGTAAAAGACTGGAAAATTCATGATAATATCGTTCCTTTTCTTTTGGCGTCAGTCTGAGCAACTCGCCGAAACTCTCAATACTGATATAGCCTGCCGAAAACAGGAGCTCCGTAAATTCCTTCTTGGGAAACCCATACTCCTTCTCTTATTTATCTTGACTTCCAAATAGATAGCACCTCCTTATGAACATCAAAAAAACGCCACCTATTATCAAGTGACGATTTCAAACAAACATATTTACAAGGTTTCTGGCTCTGGCACGGCTTCCTCGAATAGCTGCATCAAGTCATGGTTTGCTCCGATATTGGTTACTTCAAAATGGTTTAAGCAATAGGGGAGCCATGACAGCTCATCCAGAAGATAATCCCGTATCTTCCCATAAGCGCCGTTCGGGTTTGTTTCCGAAAAATGTTCTTTTAAGTCTTTTACTCGAAGATCAAAGTACAACGCTTTTAAATGCTTTGCTTCTCTCCCTGCCATTATGCCGCGCTCAACCTCTTTGTATAATGGTACAGAACATCTTCCACGGTAAAATCATCTTCATTCTCCCCATCATCGCTATTGTACCATACCCACTTGGTTACATAATCCATAAACCACGCTTTTTCCCTTAAAGATGTGATAATGCTCCCAAACGCCCCGTAATCCTTCGGGTTTCCATTGCCTGTAAAGCACATCGTCCCGTCGGCATCCTGTGTCTGGTTTAATTTATATCTGGAAAAAGCCTGCTCCAACGCCTGATAGATGCTCTCCACATGATACTTCTGTTCCGCAGCTATCTTTACTTCATCCATTTTTATCTCTAATTTCAGCATAAAATGCCTCCTTTATAAGGTGCCGTTTTTATTCCTGCACCTTTATTATACCTGACTTCAGGGGAAAAATCTACTTCCTTTTTACAAGCCCGTCATTTCCCGTACCACACGGTCTACCATCTTGATTGCGGCGACGAGGACAAGCAACGGAATCATGTCTTTTCCGGGCGTGCATCTGTGCTCATTTTCAATGACTGATAAATTACCTTTGAAAATTCTGGTGTAGTAGAGGAGGAATGTGGAGAAGCCATTAATTCTGCATACAGCCCGGGGAATCCAGTATGTGTGCCGGGAGTATGTAGAAGCGTCCGCCGGGCCCATGATATTAAGTATATAATAACACAAACGTTTTCTATGATCTTCTTCGAATCAGTTCTTCCATAATCTCCTTATGTTTTTTCGTACTGATAGGATACATCAGGTAGAAAATGCCATTCAAGGCGCTGATCGCTGCAGGTATGAGCGTTATGAACCAATTGATCGCATTCAGAACCTGCGGTGTCTGCACCTCATTTGCGGCATATCCCAGAGCCGCCAGCACAGCCGCCGCAATGGCCGGCATGATGGCTCCGCCTGCCTTGTTTGCCACGGATACAATGGAAGAAAGGAAGCCGTCGCAGCGCACGCCTGACACATATTCCCCATAGTCGACCGCATCCCCGATTGCCCCGAAGTGCACGCCCATATAGGCATAAAAACTCATACTCCCGATAAATGTCAGTATCCAAAAACCAACTGCAGGAGCCGTTACAAAATACATAATGAAATACACTGTGGCTGTAAGAAAGTTAAGCACCGCACATACTTTTCCTTTATGCTTTAAGATTTTAAAGAGGAAATTTCCAAGCCATCCGGTCCCAACGACTGCCGCTACCAGACTGATCCACCCATAAGTCGTGGCAAATCCGGCATTCCCTGCATTATACTGCCAGTAATATGACAGTATCGCAGCCCTGCCATAAATGACGCACCCTAAAATCAGCTGACCAAGTATCAGTATGATAACCGGCTTATTCTTAAATAATGACTGCATCTGCGCTTTCATCGGTATCGTATCCTGATCTGGTGGTGGCGTCACTACTTCCTTAGTCTTCCAGCAGCAGACCACCATAGTCGGGATTCCGAGCAGGCATGTAATCAGCACTGCCCAGAAATATCCCCTTGCATCCGTTGCCGACCCGTCCCTTGCAAACACACGGATCAGCGGGACCGCAATAATGACGGTCACCATGGAACTGACATTTGCAAACATCATGCGCAGCCCCGACACTTTCGCCCGGTCTTCCGTATCTGGCGTAATACAGCCGTTAAGTGTGCCATAAGGCATGTTGCTGCAGGTAGAAGCTACAGTAAGAAGCAGGTACACAACCCACATCCATGCCATGCGCATTGTATAAGACCAGTCTGGGCTTGCAGCAAATATGAGTACGATAAATGCCGCCATTGCTACGGAGCCAAACAGGAACCACGGCCGGTACCGCCCCCATCGGGTATTTGTCCGGTCTGCCAGTGAACCTATGATCGGGTCGTTAAATGCATCAAAAATCCGCACTACCAGCATCATAACGGACACGGCCGCGGCAGGTATCCCTATCGTGTCCGTATAATAAATCATGAGGTATGTACTCAGCCAGTAATACATAAAGTTATAGCCAAAATCACCGAGCGCATAATAGAATCTTTGTACCGGCGTAAGATGAAAAGTACCAAGATCCACGCCCGCCTCATATCTTGTTTTCTTTTTTCTCATTTATATTCTCCTTATCCCATGATCATGCTGACAGCCTGCCTCCATCCCTTCAGTCTTAAAGCCCTGTCCTGCCCATCCATCTTAGGTTCGAAATAACTCCGCCGACTATCCCCAAACAAACCGTCCTTTTGAAACAGACCGACGCCAATCCCGGCCAGATAAGCTGCACCAAGGGCTGAAAGTTCTTCCGTTTCCGCCACCGCCACCTTCATTCCTGACAGGTCGCTCTGTGCCTGCATCAGATATGCATTCTTTGTCGGTCCTCCATCCACACGCAGCTCCCGGATATCTATCCCGCTGTCTTTTTCCATTGCTTCCAGTACTGCCTGTATCTGGAGTGCAATGCTCTCAAGGGCAGCCTTTATAATCTCGTTTTTACCCGTAATGCGTGTCATTCCGTAAAGGACTGCTTTCGCGTTGTCATCCCAGTAAGGCGCGGAAAGTCCGGAAAATGCAGGTACCAGAACGGTACGGTCATTCGGATTTGCCTCTCTTGCCGCAGCTTCCGTCTCTGCCGGGGAAGCGATCATCCCTACCTCGTCCTTAAGCCATGTAACAACCGCACCGGTATAATTGATGTTGCCCTCCAGCACATAGTCCACCTTTCCGTCAATCCCCCATGCAAGCGATGTCGCAAGCCCGTGATTGCTGGCAACGCATCGGTTCCCCGTATTCATCATAATGGATGAGCCTGTTCCATAGGTTGTCTTGATCATGCCCGGTTTATGGCACCCCTGTCCGAACAAGGCTGCATGGGAATCCCCAATCGCGCTGTGGATCGGTATTTCCCGATCCAGAAAGCCCTCCAGATCCGTCATTCCAAATATACTGTTGCTGTCGCAGACTTCCGGCAGACATTCCGACGGGATCTGAAAAATACCGCACAGTTCCTCATCCCATTTCAATTCATACAGGTTAAACAGCTGTGTTCTTGATGCATTGGAATAATCCGTCTTAAAAGACTCTCCTTTTGTCAGACGATATATGAGCCAGCTGTCAATTGTGCCAAGACGGATATCCTGCTTATCCCTTACCTGCAGCCTCTGGGCATTCCTTAAAAGCCACGCCATCTTGGCAGCCGGGAAATAAGGAGACGGAGCCAGGCCGGTCCGTTCCTTTACAAGATCCCCGTAATGCTCCTGCACATCCCCGGCTATCTCCTTTGCCCTGACGCACTGCCACACAATGGCATCCGCCAGCGGGTTCCCGTCCTTATCCCATGCCGCAGTCGTTTCCCTCTGGTTGCTGATTCCAACCGCACGGATCTGACTCTTTTCAATCCCGCACCGTTCCGTTACTTCTTTCACGACAGAAATGACATTCGCATAAATTTCCTCCAGATCGTGTGAAACCCAGCCGCATTCATTCACAAGCTGCCGGTGGCTTTTGTCTGCCCGGCCGATCATCTTTCCGTCTTCATCTACCAGAATGGCTTTCGTTCCCTGCGTGCTCTGGTCTATCCCTAATATATACTGCATATGTTTATTCCTCCGCCAGTGTATTTTTTACGGTCTGTGCAATTCCCTTCGCATCCATTCCGTAATGGCGGAACACTTCTGTATTTGTTCCTGGAACCAAATGGCCGTCCGGCAGTGCGATCTGCTTTACTTTTACCGGGCACTTTGCCGCTGTTATCTGTGACACCATGCTTCCAAGCCCGCCGTAAACAGAATGTTCTTCTACCGTAACGAGCAGTTTTGTTTTCCCGGCATACTTCAGCACGGCTTCCTCATCCATCGGCTTTAAGCAGTACATATCCATAACCCCGGCATTAATCCCTTCCGCTTTCAATATTTCTGCGGCTGACACTGCATAAGGAACCATTTCCCCACACGCAATGATCATAACATCCGCCCCTTCCGAAACCACAACTGCCCGGTTCAGTTCAAAACCTGCATTTTCATGATAGACATCTTCTGTTGCAGAACGGCTTACCCTTACATAAGCCGGTTTTTCATCCGTAAGGAGCGCGCGGATGAGAGCCGCCGTCTGATAGCGGTCGCTCGGCAGATATACGCGCATATCCGGCAGAGCCGCAAATGCAGCAATATCCTGGCAGGAATGATGGCTCATGCCAAGCGCGCCATAACTGATTCCTCCGCTGATACCGACCAGAGTGACATTGGTATTGGAATAAGCCACATCTATTTTTGCCTGCTCATAGCTCCTTGTGGAAAGAAAACTTGCCGGAGATACCGCAAATGCTTTTTTCCCACAGGAAGCCAGACCGGCCGCCACGGATACAAGGTTCTGCTCCGCAATGCCCACCTCAACAAACTGTCCCGGAAATTCTTTCGCAAACGGCGTCATGGATGCCGAGCCTCTGGAATCCGAACACAGAACTACAATATCCTTATCTTTTTTTGCTGCCTCCATCAATGTATCGCAGATTACCTGCCTGTTTGTAATCTTATTCATCGCAATGCCTCCTCCAATTCTCTGACTGCCTGCTGGTACTGTTCCTCTGTCATAACCCCATGGTGCCAGGATGCCTGGTCTTCCATAAAGGATATCCCTTTTCCCTTTACTGTATGGGCGATCAGGGCGGATGGCTTCCCTTTAAATGCCGCTGCCTTTTCATAAGCACTTAAAAGTTCCCCGCAGTCATTCCCATCTTCTACTCCAATTACATTCCACCCGAAATCCCGGAATTTATCCGCCAGGCTTGCACTGTCCATAACCTCCTGCGTTGTCCCGCTGATCTGCAGGCGGTTTAAGTCCACAGTGGCGCACAAGTTATCCAGCTTATAATGACCGGCTGCCATCATCCCTTCATAATTCGAGCCCTCCGCCATCTCGCCATCGCCGAGCACTACATAGGTCCGGTATTCTTTTTGATCCATTTTTGCTGCCAGCGCCATTCCGACCCCAACGGACATCCCATGCCCAAGGGAACCTGAATTCAACTCAATCCCGGGCACTTCCGTATTCGGATGGCCGATAAATCTGCTGCCAAACTGACTGAACTGCGTAACCGCTTCTTCAACATCGTAGTACCCCCGCTCACCGAGCACACAGTAAAGTGCATCTGCACAATGACCTTTGCTTAAAAGGAACCGATCCCTGTCCGGATCATCTTTTTTCTTGGGCGATACATTCATCACCTTAAAATATAAAACTGTCAGGATATCAGCCACACTTAAGTCGCCGCCTACATGCCCTGCCCTGGAATTGTGCACCATCTCAATAATATCCCTGCGCACTTCATATGATTTTCTTGTCAATGCGTCCATGTTTTCCCTCCTGTTTATCCTGGCGCAGCATAAAACCCATGTATCATGCAGCGCCGTCCTGTTATATATAAACTCACCGAAATTCGCCAATATGGCATACATTCTTTTTATGGATTAATAAATCGTAAATCCCCCGTCAACCACTAAGTCCTCACCTGTGATCATGTTCGACTCGCTGCAGGATAAGAACAGCACGGCCGCCGCGATTTCATCTGTTTCCGCAAAACGGTGCGCCGGTATCTTTTCAATCATATCGTCTTTTACCTTGCCCTGCCATGCTTTCTCGCCCATATATGTATTTACAACAGTCGGTGCAACGCCATTGACATTAATGCCGTATTCCGCCCATTCCAGCGCGCAGACCTTGATCATACCCACAACAGCCGCCTTGCTCATGGTGTATCCCACATGTTTGTTGATTGCTATAAAGTCCGCCTGCGAGGTGACACATACGATCTTGCCGCCCTTTCCCTGTTTTATCATCTGGTTTGCCACTGCCTGGCATACACGGAACACACCGACTGCATTGATCGCCATATGCTTCTCAATGGTACTGATTTCAATTTCCGCCGCACGGTACAGGTCGACGAATCCTGGCATCGCAGCCAATACATTAACCTCACCGAGCGCGCCCAGCACATCCGTCATCATTTCATCCACACTATCCTGACTGGTCACATCGCATTTCACGCCGACTGTCTGCACCCCGTATTCCTTTGCAATGGTATCCGCTACCTCCTGGCAGTTATCCTTGCAGTCTACGATTGCCACCTTCGCACCTTTTTTTGCATACATCCGTGCGGTTGCCTCTCCAATGCCGCCTGCGCCTCCTACAACAATGGCTGCCTTCCCTGATAAATTAAAATCTCCGTTTACTTTCTCGTACTGAATCATTTTACTTTCCTCCTTGCGTGTTTAGTTATTATTCTCTTTATGTTCATATAATATCACTAAATATTTATTTTGTATATACTGAATATTTAACAAAAACGCCTTATCTTTTTTGTTGTTATGTGCTAAACTTTTTGTTTTATCGATATTCTAATTGACCAAACTGCTAAACAATGATATTTTAAAAAGATAGTTTATTATAATGAAATTAGACTTTATCTGAAATATTATAAATTCATTCACATAAATTCACTAAACATTCAACTAAACCATTGACAATTAACTCAAGCTAATTTATAATTTCATTCATAAAAGTTTATAGATTATAAGAGGGATGAATCATGACAAACAGAGAACTCGCCAAACAGCTAAACATATCGCCAGCGGCATTATCACTGATTATCAACCACAAACCCGGTGTTTCTGATACCACCAGGACTGCAGTCCTGTCAAAGCTGAAAGAAATGGGATACGAACACCTGATTAAAAAAGTACCTGCTGCTCCAAGCTGCAACATCTGCTTTATTATTTACAAACGCAGCGGTGAGATTTTAGACCTCCACCCGTTTTTCCTCCTTTTAATGGAAAATATAGAAAACTACGCGCGGGCCTATGGATACAGCATCCTTTTATGCACCGTTGACAAACGCCGCCCAATGAAGCCGCAAATTGAACATATCAACGAGCTGGATTGTGAGGGCGCCATCCTGTTCGCCACGGAAATGCAGGACGAGGACATGGAATATTTCACCGGACTTAAAGTGCCGCTCGTTGCGCTTGACAATGACTTTCCCCGGCTGTCCTGCAACTCCATATCCATCAACAACCAGATGGGCACCTTCCAGGCAGTCGAGTATCTTATAAAAAACGGGCACACACAGATTGGGTACCTGAAAAGCAGCGTGCGCATAAACAGCTTTATGGAGCGCCAAGACGGGTATGAAAGCGCCCTTGCCCATTTTCACAATTCCCTCCGCACGGAAGATATCCTTGAAGTGCATTACACAGAGGAAGGAAGCTACCGTGACATCCGCACATTCCTGGAGCGAAAACCGGCCCCGCAGCTGCCTACTGCCTTCGTCTGTGACGATGACACAATTGCCGTCGGTGCCATCCGCGCATTTTCCGAACGCGGCATACAAATCCCCGGTGACATCTCCATCATCGGTTTTAATGACCGGCCATCCTGCGAAGTCACAGACCCGCCCCTTACTTCCATCAATGTGTCAAAGCACGCCATGGCAAAAGAAACCGTGGACGAGTTGATGCATCTGATCCAGAACAGGCAAAATGTTACACCAGAAACTCGCTCCAGAAAGATTCGGATTGGAACAAAACTTCTTGTACGCCAGTCCGTGGCCATGGTTTCGGGACCCACCCGGAAAACTGCGTTTATGTATCCATAGACGATGTAGGGGTTGACCATCAGAAAGATACCCGGATCGGTGGTCGTCTCAATAACTTGCTTTTTGCTCTTTACAGAGCTACGGTAGAACATCACTGCTGAAGAGGGACGCGAATTGATGTCCATAGAACATCTCCTCTCAAAGCGAAAATGCAATTTGTTATATTGTACCATAAATATGCGATTTTGTGTAATGACCAGATACGAATTATGCGATATAATCTCATTTGTTAGGCGGAAAGGGAATGAAAAATCAGTAGCTGTTCAGGAGGTCCTACACTGGTTGGAATGGTATCAGGAGCATTGGGAGATAACCTAAAGATAGGTATTTTGGCAGGCATTATTTTTCCGATACTGCTACTCATGGGGATTGTTCTTTGTAAGAAACCAAAAGAAGAACTTTCATAATGAAGTGAAAAATAGGTATTAGAATAATCACCTATCAATTATAAAAGAGAAAGAGAGGAAAAAAAGATGGATTTTTTGAAATGTAGTCCGAAATGGACCCGTCAACCGAAACAGGTACAGATTAGCGAGGACAATGTCGTGATTATTACGGAAAGGGGGACTGACTTATGGGCACGCACTTATTATGGTTTTCAAAATGATAATGCTCCAGTGTTTCAGATTGAAACAACGGATAAGTATTTTTCATTTATTGTGAAGACAGAGTTTGAGAGTGCCTGCCGTTTTGATCAATGCGGCGTGGTCATGTATTTAGATAGCGATAACTGGTTTAAGGCATCTATAGAATATGAAGATGAAGAAATACAGCGGTTGGGAAGTGTTGTCACAAATCATGGATATTCTGACTGGGCAACAACAGATATATCCTCTAATATTAAAAGTATGTGGTATCGTTTTTCACGCAGAAACAGCGACTACTGCATTGAATGTAGCGAGGATGGCATAAATTTCAGACAGATGCGGATTTTCCACATGTGGGAGGGTGCGGAAAAAATTACATATGGAATATATGCCTGTAGCCCGACAGATGGTTCATACAAGGCAACATTTTCAGATATGCAGATTACAGAATGCCAGTGGGAATCAGATGCGGATTGGCGTGACTAATGAAATCGATTAATCCGCAAATTTAGCTTTGCTGCTTGATGAAATCCATTCCCCGTCCGTTACAATCCTCATACACCGGAACCACTTCCCCTTTGGAAGTCTGCCACGAGGCAACCTCTGGGTCAAACTCTTTATCCAGCACACCGATATCCTCTAAAAGCCCCTCCTTTTTTGCCTGTATCTGTTTCTTTTCGTCTAAGGTCCAGAGTATATTTTCCAGATAAAAACATGTTGAATCTGAAAAATCGGATTCGCGCCCTGTACTACGGCAGCGGCAATCGATTACATAGTACTTTTATATTACTAAAACTTAAACTTTGAAATTCCATAAACAGGAATCGTATAAACCCGGTCTGCAATACCGCCGTGTGTAGTTCCCTTTGCAAGAAGAAGGTAATCTGCTTTCCCTTTTTCCAATACTTCCGCTGCTGTTTTTGCGCTGTTCTTTCCTGCCTTCACCTCAATCCCGTAAGTTTTTCCTGAATCCAGGGATTTTGTATAAAAATCCAGTTCCCCATTTCCCCAAGTGGCAGATGCAGGCATTTCAAAAGCAAGCTCTCCCAAAGGATTACTTCTTCGTTTTAAATCCAGATAAACAAAGTTCTCATTCACAATCCCATCAATATCTGAATCTTCGCACCCGATTTGTTTCAGAAAAAAAGAGGCGAGTCCGGTATCCATAAAATAGCATCTGGCCTTTGCGCGGAATTCTAAGATATTGCAGTTCGTTATTTTCCCCGCGAATCCGATGACCCCTGAACTGTACAGCCAGTCCATCGCGCGGTTTATTGCGGCCTTTCCAAGATTACTGGAATAATCTCTTACTACAATCCGCTGCAGTTCTTCGCTGAAACTGTCTTCATCAAGTCCTTTTTTTTCTTTGGCAAGAACACGCGCAATGCCGCAGAATAAATTACCGTAAGCTTCATAATCCAGAATATCGTCAAAATAACGCTGGCTTTCATTTGTAAACAGCCGAATGATTTCCTGTAACTCTTCCTGACATTCTTTCACCGAAGCGCCTGACAACGCTTTCAATACCACCGAAGGATATCCGCCAATCTGCCTGTAAATTCTATAACAGGAAGAAATCTCCTGATAATCCTTTTCGTCTCCGGATCCAAAAATATCCAGCCCGGAAAACTGTTCCCGTTTCCCTGACGCGTCCAAAAATTCCTCAAAACTCAATGTCTGTATCTCGAGGGATGTCATATCACCCGCCGAATAACGGAATTCTTTATTCAGTATACGTCCCAGATAACTGCCCGTAACAATAAAATCACTTTCCAGGTTACGGGTAAATTCCCGGATCCGGTTGTAAATTTCCGCCGATTCCTGAATCTCATCGATAATCACCACCGTATCTTTCGAGTCCTGAAAATCCGGTTCATACCGAAAAAGCATTTCTTTTACAGGATTTTGGAATCGCTTTCCTTCTTTCATTTCTCTTCGGATATCTCGGTAGATCTCTTGAAAAAGTTCTCCCGAAAGTTCCAGCAGATTCACATAAATTTTGTGTGCATACTGTTCATCTGCAAATTTATTTACAAGATATGTTTTCCCTACTTGCCTTGCGCCGGATATCTCCAATGTTTTATGCCCTGAACGCTGTTTCCATGCAAGCATTTTCTGGTATGCGGCCCGTTTTAAATCCTTCATGACAATCACCTTGCTTTCTCTGGCTATTATACTATGATTCCCACTTAAATACAAATATTACAGGGGATTTGTTTACCAGCCATATACGCCGGAAGAACAAAGCGCAATATCCTTATAATTTTATCTAATATGCTTATTGCTTTTCCACCTTTTATGCAATATGATAATAATCAGAAAATGTCTCAACAAATTCTGAGAAATAAAAGGAGGAACTAATTATGGCAAATATCTTAATCACCGGAGGAGCCGGCTACATCGGCAGCCACACAGCTTTGGAACTCTTGAACCAGGGATATGAAGTGACTGTGTTTGACAATCTTTCCAATTCTTCCGAAGAATCCCTGAAGAGAGTAGAGGAACTCACCGGGAAGAAGATTGCATTCTATGAGGGAGATGTCTGCGACGGCGCTGCACTGAAAAGTCTGTTTCAGAAGGAATCCATCGACGCTGTCATCCACTGTGCCGCACTGAAGGCTGTTGGGGAGTCCGTACAAAAGCCATTGGAATACTACCAGAATAACATTACCGGAACACTTACGCTGATGGACGCTATGCGTAACGCTAATGTGAAAAAAATCGTATTCAGTTCTTCTGCCACCGTATATGGAAGCCCTGAGGTGATGCCGATCACCGAAGACTGCCCAAAAGGACAGTGTACGAATCCATACGGCTGGACCAAATCCATGATGGAACAGATCATGACCGACCTGCAGAAGTCCGACCCGGAATGGAACGTAATCCTGCTCCGTTACTTTAACCCGGTAGGCGCACACGAGAGCGGGCGCATCGGAGAGGACCCCAAGGGTATCCCGAACAATCTGATGCCGTATATCTCTCAGGTTGCAGTCGGCAAGCTTGCCAAATTAGGCGTATTCGGCGACGATTACGACACACCTGACGGAACAGGCGTCCGTGATTATATTCATGTAGTGGACCTTGCCATCGGCCATGTGAAAGCCATTGATTATATCATGACCAACCCGGGGCTTGACGTGATCAATCTTGGTACCGGCGTAGGCTACTCCGTTCTCGATATGGTCAAGGCATTCGGGAAAGCATGCGGAAAAGAGATCCCTTATGAGATTAAGCCAAGAAGAGCCGGAGACATCGCGATGTGCTATGCAGACCCATCCAAAGCTGCTAAGGTTCTCGGCTGGAAGGCCGAGCGCGGATTGGACGAGATGTGTGCGGATACCTGGAAATGGCAGTCACAGAACCCAAACGGATACCGTTAAATACAATTGGGGACGCAGTAAAATTATAGTTTACTGCGTCCCCAATTGCAAAATGTCCTCTACCCATTCTTACATATTTTCTACATCTCTTCCTCAAACAAATCGTCTCTGGTAATATTATTGAGCCATTTCATGCTCCGGTAATGCTTAAGAACCCACGGCCATTTGGCAAATTCATCCGTACACAGCAGGAAATATACCCACAGCACAGGCAGTTTCAGTACAAATGCCGCGAAAAATCCAAGCGGCACAGCATAGCACCACATATCTATAACATCACAGATAAAGCCGAATCTGCTGTCCCCTCCCGCTCGGAAGACGCCTGCAATCAGTGTTGTATTCACAGCCGCCCCCATAACATAATAGGTGTTGATCAACATCATATACTTCAGATAATGCATCGCCTGATCGGTCAGAGATGCGTACCGCATCACGATCGGCATAGCCGCAAGGACGATCAGGCCGCCGATTGCGCCGGTAATCACCGTCATCTTCATCACCTTTTTCGCGCCGTCTTTCGCCTCCTCAAGCTTATTCATACCAATAATATTTCCTAACAGAATACCGCCTGCGCTCGCTGTACCGAAGCACAGGATCGTGCCGAAATTCCGCACTACGATAACAAAGGAATTGGCCGCCACCGCATCGGTCCCCAGATGTCCGATGATGACCGAATACATGGAAAACGCAACACTCCATGCAATATCATTGCCAAGAGCCGGCAGGGACAGTCTGACAAAATCTGAGAACAGCTTCTTGTTCCTCATGAACAAATACCGGAAATCAAGCTTGATATCCTTGCTCGTAAATGACACCGCAAAACATGCAGAGAGTTCGATCAGCCTGGATATCGAGGTTGCGATCGCCACACCCATTGCCCCAAGCTTCGGCGCTCCGAATAAGCCAAAGATAAATACCGCATTCAGAAAAATGTTCAATGAAAATGCCAGCACATTCATCATCGTACTGACCATTACTCTTCCGATGCTTCGAAGGACTGCAAGATAAACTTCTGTGATCCCCCAGCACAGGTAACTGATGCTCATGAATCTTAGGTAGGACGCCCCTATCGTAATTAATTCTTTATCATTTGTGAAAATATGCATCATCGTCTCCGGAACAAATAATGCCGCGCACGCAAAAAGAAGCGCAATCAGCAGCGAGAAACGCATCGCAATCCCCTCGATCAACTGAATCGCTTTCATATCGCCTTTGCCGTAATACTGGGCGCTCAGCATCGTAGCGCCCGTCCCCAATCCATAAAATACCATGAACAGGACATTGGCATATTGGGAAGCAAGGGATACCGCCGATATGGACGACTGCCCTACATAATTCAGCATAATTACATCGGCGGAGCTGACTGCCGCACTTAACAGGTTCTGAACCACAATCGGCAGTACCAGTTTAAATATCTGTCTGTAAAATGAATCCTTATTCGTCATATGATCTTCTTCTCCAGTATCCGGACAAACTCAGTCAATCCGTCCTTATCTTCTTCATCAAATCTTGCAGGGATGGGGCTGTCGATATCCAGCACCCCTATAATCTCTCCGTCCTTATGTATCGGGATGACAATCTCCGAATTCGATGCACTGTCACAGGCAATATGCCCCGGGAATTCGTGCACATTCTGAACCAGCATGACCTCATCCCGCTCCACTGCCGTACCGCAGACACCGGCTCCCACCGGTATCTCCACGCAGGCAGGCTTCCCCTGAAACGGCCCTAATACCAGTATTTTGTCCTGCATAAGATAGAACCCGACCCAGTTAATATCAGTCAACGCCTGATTCAGCAGAGCAGAAGCATTGGCCAGATTGGCGAGCATATGCGGGATTCCATCCGTCAGGCCATGAAGCTTCGTCCTCACAAGCCGGTACAGGGCTTTCTTGTCTGCAGGGTATGTAACAGATATCGTCTTCATATATATATCCTCTAAAATTCCTTCGTAATGTCTGTGACCCCATACTGCTCCTTGAAGGTCTGCAGATCCTTCTCATTTCGAATCAGCATGATATCTGTGAATTTTCCTGTCTGCAGATCCCTGAAGCCTGCCACCTGCTCTCCGGTGCAGATACTGCAGCGCAGGACCGGCTTCTGGACAGACGGATCGTACGGGGTTACTGGCGTATTGGACTTGGATTTTCTGAATGACCGGAACATAGGTTACCTCTTTCGTACATTTTATTTTTTCCATTCTCTAGTATAAACAAAAGCCGCCCTAAACGCAACCCAAAGAATAGAAACCTCAAGGATTTCTCATCCTGTCTTGAATTCAATGTAAAATTATGCTATGATTTTTCGGAAACTCAAGAGATATCTTATTAAAATCGAGGTAAACTATGTCATCACGTATTAAAAATATGACCGAGGGAACCCCCGCTTCCCTGATCTTTTCTTTCGCACTGCCCTTGATGATCGGCAATGTATTTCAACAATTATATACCGTTGTAGACACTATGGTCGTGGGAAAAGCTCTCGGCGTCGGCGCTCTTGCCGCCCTTGGCGCCGCAGACTGGCTGAACTGGATGATGCTCGGTATCATCCAGGGCTTCACTCAGGGCTTTGGCATCCTGATGGCGCAGGAATTCGGCGCAGGAAGACACGGCAATCTGCGCAGGTCCATCGGCAATTCCACTGTACTGGCGCTCCTGTCCGCTATCGTATTGCTTGTCATCGGACAGATACTGGCACACCCGGTTCTGAATCTCCTTAAGACACCTGTCCGGATCCTTCCGGATACCCTGCTGTACCTGCGGATCATGTATCTCGGAATCCCCATCGTAATGGCATACAATCTGCTGGCCTCCATCCTCCGCTCTCTCGGAGACGGCAAGACGCCTCTGCACGCCATGGTTGTAGCCGCGATTACGAATATCGTGCTTGATCTTTTGTTCGTACTGGTCTTCGGATTCGGGATTGCCGGAGCGGCTGTCGCTACATTGATCGCCCAGTTGATCTCAAGCCTGTTTTGCCTCTACCATATCCAAAAGATCGAGATTCTGAAGCTTCAGCTCTCGGATTTCAGTCTCAGAGATAAGAGGCTTTCTTTCCGTCTGCTGATGCTCGGATTCCCCATGGCATTCCAGAATGCCATAATATCTGTCGGAGGCATGATCGTACAGTTTGTAGTAAATGGTTTCGGAGTAATCTTCATCGCCGGCTTCACCGCTACCAACAAGCTGTACGGTGTACTGGAAGTTGCCGCCACCTCTTACGGCTATTCTATGGTCACCTACACCGGACAGAACCTGGGCGCCGGCCGGACAGACCGCATCCGCAAAGGGGTGAAATCTGCCCTCCTGATCGCACTTGTAACCTCCATCGTCATCGCATTACTGATGATCTTAGGCGGAAAATTTATTCTCGGCTGGTTCATCTCCGGCACACCTGAAGAATTCGAACAGACACTGGGGATTGCCTATTACTATCTGGCTGTCATGAGTATCTGTCTGCCGATTCTCTACACCTTACATATTACACGTTCCGCTATCCAGGGGATGGGCAATACGGTCCTTCCGCTGGTTTCCGGCGTCGTCGAATTCATCATGAGGGCGCTGACCGCCGTCTTCCTTCCTATGCTGATCGGGGAAAAAGGAATCTTCTATGCAGAGATCATGGCATGGACCGGCGCAACCGTGATTCTGGTGATCAGCTATTTTGCTGTGATCCGAAAGATGGAGCAGATATTGAAACAATGATATTATCTCTTTGTATAAAATCAAGAGAAAAGAAAACGGAGAGCAAAAAATGATTGACAACAGAAATATAAATATCATAACCGATGACAACGGCAAAAAACTGGTTCTGATCAACAATATTCGTTTCAAAGGGAAACGGCAAATTGCCTGGGACGATGTAAAGCAATATCTTGAAGGATTTATCGGGGATTATTACGAAATCGCTGAAAATGCAGAGCATATTTTTATTGGGAGTGAACTGCCTGAGGAATACACAGAATCAGAGAGCCGGAAAAGCCTTATGGGAGCAAATGCAAAAGCAAAGGCAAATGCCGCAACTGCAATACCAGAGTTGATCCAGATAGCATCTAATCCGGTTTTTGAAGAAAACCGCAAGGGAAAACACAATAAAAATGCCAAATACGGCTGGTATAGGTATGATGTTCGTTTTGCCCTCCCGGTCTATGAAGAAAATGTACTCATCAGACATAATATTTTCCATGCCCGACTTCTGATCAACCATGCCGAAAACGGAAGAAAATATCTGTATGACATTCTGGCAATAAAAAAAGAAACGAGCAAGCCGTAACAGGATGTACGGTGAAAACCCATTTCTTCTTGTTAAGAATAAACCATTTTTTCCGTTCTGTCAATCCCTGATTTTGAATTTCTATGATCACATTAATATAACCGTCTCTCACAATTCCCAATTATATTCTGCAGTATCCTGAAGGTCTGTGCCGGCTTCTTTTCAAACTCTGTCAACATTTTCCGTGCGACTATCTTCCCATTCTTCAGCGCAAGGATCTCTCCATCAGAAAATATAAACCGACTATCTCCTACATCAAACCCGTTTATACCATCTTCTGCAATTTCAGCAGCCTTGGCACTTCGCTTCAATTCGGTATAAAACCTATATTCTGCTTCATTTTTAAAACGCAGCTCCTGCACTAGTTCACTGTGTTCTAGTAAAAACAAATTTGTAAAATCCACAACAAACCCCGACTCTTTCGGTCGTATCGGCTTTTTCGATTCATTCACCTCCGTAATATCTTTCCATTCATGAACTGTAATCTTGTAATATAGCTCATCTCCATTATTCCTAGTCATCGGCACCTCTTTGATGCTAGCTCGTCTCACAAGTGCAACTCTGAGTGCTTCACCATAATATCTTATTTGACCTCTTCCCTCTCCAAACATTTTATTTGTCTGATACAAAGCAACATAATGAATAGGAAGCTTACTTTTGCTGATCTGTTTTGCAGGGACATAATAAAATTTATTTTCAAAACAAATTTGAAATTGTTCCTTAGATCCAAATACTCCCACCAATACATCCCTCTTATCCCAGTCAACTGTTGCTAGTTTCTCTTCTATGCCACAAGGCAGAGTAGCTCTTTCAAAGGCTGATTCCTTTGAATCGCTGATCAACTCATTTAAAAGCTTGCGAACTAAACGCGTTGCACCTGGAAGAAATGGAAGACCCCCTATATTTACTGTATCTATACTTTTATAAAACCGATGATTTTTATATTGCTCCTCCTGTTCTCCATCTAATGGAAACAGAATATACGCACCAAACATGGTCTTTTCAAATGTGAATTTGGACTGTGTATTCTCATAGACAATGGAATCTCTATACCGATGCATGGTGTTAATATCATCCACTTTGGGCCCTGGTTTTGTATCTGGGTAGAAACTACTCTCCGGATTCATCTCTAATCGATACTTCGCATCAAATACATATTTGTAAATAACCTTGGTACCCCTCTTCTCAAGTTCAAGCACATTATCCGGCTTCTGATTTACCGTCTGAGTTTTGTTTTCTCCCGGATTGTAAATTAGCTTAATCACCTCTCCCGTTCTAGGATTAATAAATCTTACCGTAGATCTGGTCCCCTTCACCAATGTAATTGTGATACCACGATTGTCTATTCTAATAATGTCTGGCGAAATTAATTGATACTCTTTTTTTAACAAACCAAATAACTTGATGAAACACCAATATTCATACAATTGAGCAGTGTCCTTAGGAGACATCCTAAATAAATCCCCATTTACAGAAAGGCTTCTTTGCAACATAATATAACATTTATATAATTCCCTATAACCAGGCGCCATTCCAAACACAAGCGACATACTCTGTGCTACCGAATATTCGGATACCCCTTGAAAAAATGTCATATTCAATACTCTCTTCATATCTTTAATCATTCTGTCAGCGTCAGAGAGCACCTTTTCTTCGGTCCGATCCACACTTTTGTTATACCTCTTTACAAACTCTTCAAGCTTCTTTATTGTTGATTTTAAAATGAATTTCACAAATCTGTTTTCAGATGTATCATATATTACCTGTTTTTTTAATGCAAGTATTCTATCTGCACATCCTTGATGCCTCGCAAACCACTTCTCTGATGCCCTGTCCATTTTCTTTGCTTTATGTGTCGGAACTATAATGTGCTCCGTAATAAGCTTATGGTGAGGCACAGATATAATTCTATTTACCGCGTTCATATAATCTTTGAAAATCACAGATAAAATCTGGAAATAAACAGCCAACACTGTACCATGCTTCTCTCCTAAAGAATACATGTGATACGTTTTTCGCATGAAGTCAATTGCCGCTTCACATGCCATCTCGGAAATATCATCTATCATCATCTGATAGTCTTCTTTATAAGAAATCTTCGTTGGAAAAACCTCAACTCTTATGGTTACATGCTTCTTTTCGTCCAGGTAAATTTCGAAAACAGAATAACCAACCATATTATCAAAATTTATCACACCCGAAATCAAAGTATCGTCTCCATCAATAACCTGCCCTATTTTTTCTCTGATTGAATAATTCTCATTCCAGAATGATACTTTGCAGTCATTAATACTTTTTACTATAATCTCATAGTCTGTTTGTTCAAAGAAAATGGGCGGAGTCGCTATTTCATAATTGCCATAATCAGCCTCATTATACTCCATATCATTATCGATAACGGGAGTATAAATTCTTTTAATATGATTTCCAGTAACCAAGACAGAAGAGCTCTGTTTCAAGTCAATCTTAGACCAGGTATTCTTTGCCTTAATTACGATATCGACTTCTGATGTATGAATCTCTAACACTTTATTAGAGCCAGTAGGAAGTAAAGCCATCTTCTTCGTATCTCCTCATCATGTAACAAATCTTCTTTGCAGACTTCGTATATATACAATCTCCTCTACTAATAAAAGCATCCATCTGCTTCCAAATTAGATCCTGGGTTAACCCGCTAAAATCTCCGGCAAATTTCTCAAACAATTTACACAGCAATTCTTTTGTCAATATACTGCTCCCCTGAATTCGTGGAAGAATCTTCTGCATGATTTCATTATCCAATGCATCATTATATTTCAGCAAATCAGCCTCGGCATTATACAAAATATAGAATACAATCTCATCTCTGATTCGATACCCCACATGTGCATTTGCCTCCTGGAGAATCGTGTTGATCGCCTGCAGCTCTCTGCACACCTCAATCGCTAAGCTTTGCTGCTCCTTTTTGATATCTGTCTTCAATGTAATGTATTTTGCTTTCAGAAATTTATTATTCTGTAAGACAGGCTCTATATTTTCCACAGTTATATCAAATTTCGGTTCAAAGTCTACATATGAGAATTCAATCGTGTTCGCTCTGTCTAAAACCTTCTTGCTAAACGGGAAAGTAGTTTCATCCATGTTAACCGTTCCCACAACATAGAGATTTTCTGGGAGAATGAGTTCCCCGTATTCCTTCTTAGCTTCCCTGTCTAAGATAATTTGATCTGTCATGATCCTTCCGTTGACAAACCTCCTAGTCTCAATAATAGAAAGAAATTCACTAAGATAATACTCTACTCTTGCCAAATTCATCTCATCTAAACACAAGAAATATGGTTCCTCCAAATTCTCGCATGCGTTCTTTATAAAGTCAATAATCACACCCGGGATAAATTCTCCCTTCAGATTCGTATGCCCAAATAAGTCAGATGAGTCAGACCAATCCGGGCGTACAGACACAAGCTTATAACGGCCATTACCTCCGCCTTCCGCTGATGTAGCTCCAATAGCCTCCGCAAACAACTTAACGAGCCGCGTCTTACCTGTTCCAGATGTTCCAGCCAGAATAACAAATGGTTTTGATTTTAAACTGAGATAGAAGTCTTCAATTAAGTCCTCATTGTAACTAAACCCTTTCGATTCTATATACTTTTTTATTCCAAAAATCACTCCCTTGGTGTCCAACTTCTTCTCACCTCCCTGCGGTTCACTTTCCGATATAATCTCTAATCTCTGATCAATTTTTCCTTCCACGTACTCGCGGTAAATAGCCATCATCTTAGCCAGATCATCTTGGAGTTCTGCTTCCTCTGGTACATTTCCCCTTATGTATTTCTTATAAAAGATCGTACCTTTCTGATACATTTCTCCTAATTCCGTCAGTCTATCTCCAAGATCGATATTTTCGTCTGTTGCAAATCCTCTATTATCTATGTTGGAAGCAATTTCATTTGCTTTCTTACGCATAATCTTGATTGTCTCTGTTTTAGAATTACCATTATTTCGAATATCGGTGCAACCCTGATTAAAAGTCAGATATAATGAATTGCCATCCTTAGCCAGGAGATATACGATATAAACCCCCTTAGTTGCAGTTGTTGTAATCTTCCTATCAAAAACGCAGAGCCAAGGAACCATTGCCCAATTTCCTTGTCCAACACTGCCTGTAATCAAATACCTCTGACGATCTATTAAACCAGTTCTATATAACGCTTCAGGAGCATCTCGTCTAATATATTTCCCAACTACATGTCCTGCAAATGTCTCTTGTTTTGCCCCTACATAGTCATTTAGAAAATGTTCAACGACAGATCTAATTAGATTTTCCATATGCCCACCTTCTTATATTGTACTTTATTTCCTCCCTCTCAATTCCCAATAAAACACATACTGCTGCATCACCCCTTCATACCCTTGATACCTTTGCCTTGGAAACCCGCTCTTATAATGCTTCTTTAACGCCTGCAGAATATGTGTATCCTTGGGAAATGCCTCCAGGTGATGCAGACCAAACAGGCTGATACAATCTGCTACCTTCTCGCCCACACCATACAATCTCAGCAATTCTTCCTTCGCCTCCTGATACGGCATCTCCAATACCGCCTCCAAGTCAATCTCACCATCTGCAATACTCCTTGCAGTCCGCACCACATATTTACTCCGATACCCCAGATTACACTCCATGAGCTTATCCTCCGGGAGATACGCCAGCACTTCCGGAACCGGGAATGTATAATAGCACTCTCCCCGAGAATTCTTCTTTTCTTCGCCATACCGCTCACAAAGATTCTGTATACATCTGCGAATCCTCACAATATTATTCTGCTGTGATATAAGGAACGAGGCCGTCATCTCCCACAATTCCTGATGTAAGATGCGAATCCCCGAACCAAACTGCACCGCATTCATTAAATATTTATCATTAGGATCGGCTGACTCAATATACGCTGTGTAATCACAATCCAGATCAAAATACTCTCTCCAGAATTTATCGAATTCCTCTTCCGGGCAAAAGAAAGTACATTCTTTTCCGTTCTGCTCAATCTCTAAGTATCTTCCTGCAGCAATCACACTATAAATGTGCTCTTCCCTCTGCAGCATCCGAAAACATTGCCCGGAATCGCAGATCTGCCTTATATCAAAATTATCTATTGTTCTTTTGACCATTTCTTCTACCCTACACAATCGCCTCTATCAATGTCCTGCCATTTACAGTGAATTCTTTTATGCCAATCTCTTTATGCTTATTAAAACTCAGCATATAAACGCGTCTCAAAGATCCTGTTTGCCACGCGTACAAGGCTCCCATCTGTTTTCACGAATCCAAATATCAACGCCAGGCCTACTATACTATCGTCAGGATTATAGAGAATACTCTGCCCCTGGAACAATAATGAATGTATCATCTCCCTGAGTTCCGGATATGTTTCCATCTTCTCGATCAGCGAATCAAATAATGTATTATTCTCATGCAGTAATATATTGACGGCTTCCATCAGGCCTTCCTTCGTCCATGCACTGGCTTTGTTCGGGAATCTGGCATTCCCGGTCACCCGTTCATCGATTAGTTTGCACAGTCTGGACACCAGAAATGGATACCCGTCTGTGTAATCATAGATCATCTGAGCCATCTCAGGGATATTCATTCCTGTTGCATAATCATTTTCATAGTCAGAGAGCATCCCTCTTATGTCTTTTGTCGAAAAACTCATCTCCACCAGAAAATCCGCTGCAATATTCCAAGGGCTGTTCATCTTTCCCTCACCGTCAGGTGTTATCTTGCGTTTCAGATTTTTCACATCGTACACACTGGCAAGTATTACCGATTGGAACGTCGGTTTTCTGTCCCTGTTAATGTAATATCCGCGAAGCTGCGCCAGAAAATCAAGAAATACCTGATTATTGGAAGCGCTGTCCACCTCGTCAACAATAAGTACAATCTTCTTTACCGACTGCCGGCACCATCTGCTTAGGCAGCGGAATAATCTTGACAGGGTCCGCCGCTCCGATGGTCCATCTGCAAATGTCGCTAATTCCTCTCTGATCTCTCGTGGAATCTCATCTTTTTCTTCCATTGCATCCAAAATCTCTCTGGAAAGTGCTTCAACAAATAACTCCTCTTTCTCAAAATCTCTATGGCTCATCATCTGAAAGTCGAGACTCAGAACCACATATTCATTTTCCAGAAATTTCTCCAAAGTTTTTAAGGTCGTTGTTTTTCCGTACTGTCTCGCCCGATTGACCGTAAAATATTCACCGGCATCAATCATTGCCTTCATCTGCTCTAACCGCTCTGACAGATCAACCATATAGTGCAATTGTGGTTTGCAGTCTGCACTGACATTAAAATATCTTTTCACAGCTTTATACCTCCAAAATTATTATCCCAACCACATGAACCCTTCCATATATTACAATCCGGCCTTACGGCAAAACTGCACGTTCTACAGTCCGGCCTTACGGCAAAAACTGCACATTCAGATCTACATTTCCCTCAATCCCGTCAACATGCCCCTTCTCCGAATACTGCCAGAACGAGAAATAATACGGCGTCTGGGGTACCGGCTCATAATCTGCATACCAGATCGGATATTCTGCCAGCGCTTCCATATCATATTCGAATGCCTCCCAGACCATATTGCTGTAAATCATGGGCTGATAGCCGGCTTCCTTTATCTTCTCACAGAACAGAACCGTATTCTTCGTAAACTGCTCCCCGGTCACATTGTCCGTGCGGGCCGTATCATCCCGGATTCTTTCCGGGTCAAATACGACCGGAAGCTCCAGATTGTGTCCCTGCAATTGTTCCAGCACCAGATTGGCCTCCTCAAGCGTCTCCTCCTCATTGACTGCCTGAGAGAAGATGTAGACGCCGACTTCAACCCCGGCATTGTGGGCGTTCACGATATTCTGCCGGAATTTGCTGTCTGCACACAGAGTGCCCTGCTCCCCGTATCCCCGGTATCCGATGCGGAGAAATGCAAAATCATACCCCGCAGCCTTCACTCTTCCCCAATCAATGTCCCCCTGGTGCTCGGATACGTCTACTCCCTTACGGATCGTATACCGCCCGTCTCCCACATACTGAATCCCTGCTTCTGTATTCGTAAGACAGGACCAGTTATAATCATGCTTCCTGACGGCAGGATTAATCTGTGCTTCGTGCCACTCTCCCCAGGCATCGACAAACTTAAGGATCTCCAAGGCTTCTTCGCCGCCCTCCTGACCCTCCGTCAGTTCTTCTGACAGCTCCGGATCTTCTGCCTCTGCTTCTATCCGTTCTTCCAAGCCGGCATTCTCCTCTTCTGTCCCGCCTATATTTTCCTCTTTTGTCTCCGCCTTGTCCTGTCCTGCCCCGCCACATCCTGTCAGAAAAATACAGCTCAATATCACTCCTAAAATCATAAAAATATCTATATATCTCTTCATTTTCCTCTCTATCCCCTATATCTATGAAAAAACTTAAGTTTTTTTTAAATATATCTTGCATTTTGCTTCATACTATATTATACTAAGTCATGTAGAAAGAACACTTTCTACAACCCCTTATTAATTATTTATACTCCCCTCAAAAGACCGATGGCTCCCCCATCGGTCTTTTACTTTTCAGGAGCTGCAGGTTTATCGCCTGCATTCTCATCGCCGCCTTCCGCCAAGCAGCCGCAGCACAAACAGGACGATCAGGAAGGGAACTATGATCGGCGCAAGAAGTGAGAAGATTCCTCCGATCACGGCAGCCACCAGCATAATCACGCCGAGGATTCCAAGCGCAAGGAGCAGTCTCTTGATCCATGAATGCCAGCCATACACTCTGACAGGTCCTCTCTCCTGCTGTTCCTGGCCGTAGTATGTCTGACGCTTAGGTTCGTAAGTATATTCCTCCTGAGTATTCCCTCCGCCTGCAGACTCAATAATCGTCCGGGCAATTGCCCACGGATCTCCCAGCTCATCAATCACAGCCTCCTCCGGCCTTCCCTTTCGGACTTCATCCCGGATATAACCGTCGTAATAATTAATATTCTCCTGTATGATCGGACCGCTCAGGTCATTTGCCAAGGCATGTCGCATCTTCTCTAAAAACTCGTATTTTGTCATAGATATCCTCCCCTGAATAATAAAAATCCTTGAACTTAGGATATCACATACTTATGTGTATTCCAAGTCCAAGGTTCTTAAATTTTTCTATCCTTTAGGAATCACACCTCAAAGATCAGATCCCCATAAGACGGCATCGGCCATGCTTCCTTATCCACGATCATCTCCAGCTTATCCACCGGTGCGCGCAGCGCTTCCATAGCAGGAACTACATCAAAGTGATAGAATCTTGCCTGCTCTTCCCCTTCGTTCATCGCCGCCGCCTCATCTGTCAGTTTCATAAGCAAGGATAATGCATCCTTCGTATCCGCAAGCAGCCCGGATATCTCACCCAGAAGCTCTGACTGAACCGTTGCATCCGCTCCTGCAGCCTTCACCGCAAGAACCGTATCTGCAAGCTCCTTCGTGTACTTGATCACCGCCGGAATAAACTGCTTGCTTGCCATATCGATCATGGTGCGGGCTTCAATATTGATCGCCTTCGCATAGTTCTCGTACTTGATCTCCGCACGGGATTCCAGCTCAGCCTTCGTAAATACCTTGAATTTCTCAAACATGGCAACCGCTTTGTCCGTCGTAAGCGCAGGAATCGCCTCCACCATGGAACGGATATTCGGCAGGCCGCGGCGCTTAGCCTCCTCTACCCATTCGTCAGCGTATCCATTTCCGTTAAATACGATCCGATAATGCTCCGTTGCATACTTCTTGATCAAATCATGCAATGCCTTTTCGAAGTCCTCAGCATTCTCCAGCACATCACATGCCTCCGCAAATGCCTCCGCAACGATGGTGTTAAGAACCACATTCGGACCTGCAATGGAATCACGGGAGCCCACCATACGGAACTCGAATTTGTTACCGGTAAATGCAAACGGTGACGTACGGTTACGGTCTGTCGCATCCTTAGAAAGCTCCGGCAGCGTGCGGACACCCGTCTCCAGCTTACCGCCTTTCAGGCTGTGGGTTGCCTCTCCCGTACTGATCAGCTGCTCCAACACATCTTCTAACTGCTCTCCCAAGAATACAGAGATGATTGCCGGGGGCGCCTCATTTGCTCCAAGCCTGTGATCGTTTCCAGGGTCCGCTGCAGATTCACGGAGCAGATCCGCATGCTCATCCACGGCCTTCAGGATACAGGTAAGTACCAACAGGAACTGGATATTCTCATGAGGAGTCTTGCCCGGATCCAAAAGATTCTTACCGTCATCCGTCGTAAGCGACCAGTTATTATGCTTACCGGAACCATTGACCCCGGCAAACGGTTTCTCGTGAAGAAGGCACTTCATGCCGTGCTGACACGCCACCCGTTTCAACGTCTGCATGACCAGATGATTATGGTCAACCGCCACATTGGCCTCTGCATAAATCGGCGCCAGCTCATGCTGTGCCGGTGCAACCTCATTATGCTGCGTCTTTGCCGTCACCCCAACCTTCCATAGCTCTTCATTCACGTCCTTCATGAATCCGGCGATCCGCTGACGGATGGTTCCAAAGTAATGATCGTCCAGCTCCTGGCCTTTCGGCGGCATCGCTCCAAAAAGCGTGCGCCCGGTATAGATCAGATCCTTTCTCTGCATGAATTTGGCGGCATCTACAAGGAAATATTCCTGCTCCGGGCCGACAGAAGGAGTAACCTTCTTCGAAGTCGTATTTCCAAACAGACGTATCAGCCTTAAGGACTGTACGTTGACTGCCTCCATGGAACGCAGAAGCGGAGTCTTCTGATCAAGAGCCTCTCCCGTATAGGAACAGAATGCTGTCGGAATACAGAGCGTCGCTCCCGCCGCATCATGCCTTACAAACGCCGGAGACGTACAATCCCATGCCGTATATCCTCTGGCCTCAAAGGTCGCACGAAGCCCTCCCGACGGAAATGAAGACGCATCCGGTTCCCCCTTGATCAGTTCCTTGCCTGAAAAGCTCATCAGCACCTTACCGTTCTCCATCGGCGCTGAGATAAAGGAATCATGCTTCTCCGCAGTCACTCCGGTGAGCGGCTGGAACCAATGTGTATAATGGGTCGCTCCCTTCTCGATCGCCCATTCCTTCATCTCATGCGCGATCACATCGGCGGTCGTAAGACTCAGCTCTTTACCTTCTTCAATCGTCTTCTTCAAATCCTTGTATACCTTTTTTGGCAAACGTTCCTGCATAACCTTGTCATTGAACACGTCTTCCCCAAAAATCTCGGCTACATTCAAAAGCTCACTCATATCTTCTACATTTCCTTTCCATGTAAATAAAGTTACTGTCCACGGAACCGGTCAGACCGTGAACTGTTGCAAGAAAAAATTCTTCCTTCATCAGAAAAAGGCACCCCGACCTTCGGTCGGAACGCCTTTGTTCTGTCTACGCATGTTAGTATACCTCAATCCGTCAGAAAAGGCAAGCAAAAATTTTACTTTTTATTACGCCTTTCCAACTGAACCGAATAATTCCATCTTCTCTTTTACTTTATCAATAATTGCCTCATAGCCTGGCTTCAGTAATTTACGAGGATCGAAGCCCTTGCCTTCCAGATCCTTACCTGCTTCAATATACTTACGTGTAGCTTCTGCAAATACCAGCTGGCACTCTGTGTTAACGTTGATCTTGGCAACGCCTAAGTCGATCGCCTTCTTGATCATATCATCCGGAATACCCGTACCGCCATGGAGAACTAACGGCATATCTCCTGTCAGCTTCTGGATCGCATCCAGAGTCTCGAAGCTTAAGCCTGCCCAGTTCTCAGGATACTTGCCATGGATGTTGCCGATGCCTGCTGCCAGCATGTCCACACCGAGATCAGCAATCATCTTGCACTCGTTCGGATCTGCGCATTCACCCTGTCCGATCACACCGTCTTCTTCCCCGCCGATGGCGCCTACCTCTGCCTCCAGAGACATACCCTTCTCGCGGCAGATCTCGATCAGCTCTTTGGTCTTGGCAACATTCTCTT
>ERZ808044.485-NODE-485-length-41633-cov-12.111199_pt1 | contig 41633 bp, 32 predicted proteins | sample MGYA00380195_ERZ808044 | MGnify/ENA primary metagenome ERZ808044 (study PRJEB31490, sample SAMN06133423) | mouse gut metagenome | isolation source: Z7_2 | host: mice | place: China: Chengdu | collected 2015-05 ...
TAATCATATAATACCACTTTGGGTGTTCAAAAATCTCCACACCCAGCAAGACCAACACAGTTTTTGACTAACACCATAACATTATGCCTGTTAATGTGCTCTTCGAACTTTTTACAACTCCCAATCTTTAACTTCTCAAAAACCGCCCTGCTGTCTTTTCCCTTTCCAAAAAACGCCGCGATCATGCTGGCAGCTAATGTCTTACCAAAGCGGCGCGGCCTCGTGATACATATATATCTGTTATCCTTTCCATATCCGCCGTTATCTCGTATAACAACCTCTTCACTTGATTCCACAAGCGGAATCAGGTCATACAACATCTGCGTTTTATCCACAAAATATGCCGCTGCCGCCTCATCACAAAATAGTTGAAATGGTGTTTTACTGTTCAAATAAATACCCATATGGCTACACCTTTCTAATATAAACTCTTATCTAACAGAATATGACCGGCGCTTTTCTCTCCCTATCTAATTTTTTTGCCGCGGTACGGGAGGAAATATCAAACCCCTTAGCCAGTGCAGTTTATAGATAAAGTCCCGCACCGAATACTCAGTGTGGGACTCTTCTTCTTTTACCCGAACCGGAAAACTGACAACATCAGATTCTTCCCGTTCTCTTCTCTATAATCTTACGCTGTCTTAGTCCTCTCCATACAGAGTAACCAGCTTCTTAAGATAAGCATATCTCTCCTTAGCCTCGGTCTCATTCTTCGCGAAGAGTCTCTCAGCCTTCTGTGGATTCGCTCTCTTAAGTGCATTGTAACGAACCTCACCGTCAAGGAATGCCTGGTAATCTCCTGTTGGCTCCTTGCTGTCGAGTGAGAACTTCGCGCCCTCTGCAGCCGGGTTGAACCGGAAGTTATTCCAGTATCCGCACTCTACTGCCAGGGCCTCTTCTGTCTGAGCCTTGCTCATACCCTTCTTGATACCATGGTTGATACATGGAGCATAAGCAATGATGAGTGATGGTCCCGGATATGCCTCTGCCTCAGCGATAGCCTTAACCGTCTGGTTGAAGTCAGCGCCCATAGCGATCTGCGCTACATATACATAGCCATAGCTCATTGCGATGCCCGCAAGATCTTTCTTCTTGGTCTCTTTACCGCCTGCCGCGAACTGAGCGGTTGCGCCTGTCTTGGTAGCCTTAGAGGACTGTCCTCCTGTATTGGAGTAAACTTCTGTATCGAATACCATTACGTTAATGTCTTCGCCGCTTGCCAGTACATGGTCAACGCCGCCGAATCCGATATCATAAGCCCATCCGTCACCGCCGAATACCCACTGGGACTTCTTAGCCAGGAAGTCTTTGTTCTTAACGATGTCCTTGCATGTATCGCAATCGCATCCCTCTAATGCCGCAACTAACTTGTCTGTAGCATCACCATTGGTAACACCGCAGTTAAAGGTATCCAGATATTCCCTGCATGCCGCCTTCACTTCTTCTGATGCTGCATCTGCTGCTGCCACTTCCTCAACCTGAGCTTTTAATCTCTTTCTGATCGCCTTCTGTGCTAACAGCATACCATATCCAAACTCTGCGTTATCTTCGAACAAAGAGTTAGACCATGCCGGGCCTTTGCCTTCCGGAGTTACCGTGTAAGGCGTAGACGGTGAAGAGTTACCCCAGATAGAGGAACATCCTGTTGCATTGGCAATATACATTCTGTCGCCGAACAGTTGTGTGATCAGCTTCGCATACGGTGTCTCGCCGCATCCTGCACAGGCGCCTGAGAACTCAAGCAACGGCTGCTTGAACTGGCTTCCCTTTACAGTCTCTGGTTTGAACTTCGCAACAACCTCTGGCTTTACAGGAATCTCTCTTCCGAAATCGAATACTTCCTGAGACTTGATATTCTCTTCCATATTCTTCATCACAAGAGCCTTCTCACCCTTCTTGCCCGGACATACATTCGCACAAGAACCACATCCTGTACAGTCAAGCGCTGATACAGACATAGTAAACTTCATACCTGGCATACCGATCATATCGATTGCTTTCGTTCCTTCCGGAGCCTTAGAAAGCTCGTCCTCTGTAAGAGCGATCGGACGGATAACAGCGTGCGGACATACATATGCACAGCGGTTACACTGGATACAGTTGCTCTCTACCCATACCGGGATATCTACCGCGATACCGCGCTTCTCGTATGCGGAGGATCCGGACGGTGTAGAACCGTCTACATAATCGTTGAATGCAGATACCGGAAGTGAATTACCTTCCTGAGCATTCACCTTGGACTGAACATTCTTAACAAAATCAACAACGTCTTCTCTTCCGCCCTTAACCTCTGGAGAGAATAATCCTTCATCTTCACAGGACTTCCAGGATTCCGGAACAGTTACTTCTACAACCTGCTTTGCACCTGCGTCGATGGCATCATAATTCATCTGAACGATCTTGTCGCCCTTTCTTCCGTAGGTAGCTTTCGCGGCAGCCTTCATCAGATCGATGGCTTCCTCCTCAGGAATAATTGCTGCCAGCTTGAAGAACGCCGACTGTAGTACGGTGTTGATACGGCCGCCAAGTCCGATCTCCTTACCGATCTTGATACCGTCGATGGTATAGAACTTGATGTTGTGGTCTGCAATATATGCTTTCACCTGTCCCGGCAGATGCTTCTCCAACCCTTCCATATCCCATGGGCAGTTCAGAAGGAATGTACCGCCGTCAACCAGTTCCTGTACCATATTATACTTGTCCACATAGGATGGATTGTGGCAGGCAACAAAGTTTGCCTGATGAATCAGGTATGTGGACTTGATTGCCTTCTTGCCGAAACGTAAGTGTGACATCGTAACGCCGCCGGACTTCTTGGAATCATAGTCAAAATATGCCTGTGCGTACATATCCGTGTTGTCACCGATGATCTTGATGGAGTTCTTATTCGCTCCAACCGTACCGTCCGCTCCAAGTCCCCAGAACTTACAGTTGATCGTTCCTTCCGGAGTTGTAACAAGCGCCGGTCCTGTTGCAAGGGAAAGATTGGTCACATCATCCTCAATACCAATGGTGAATCTTGCCTTGTCAGCATTGTTAAATACTGCAACAATCTGAGCAGGAGTTGTATCCTTAGATCCCAGTCCATAACGTCCGCAGTTAATCGGAACCGCATCAAACTTAGAACCCTTCAGTGCGGAAACAACATCCAGATATAATGGCTCACCCTGTGCTCCAGGCTCTTTTGTCCGGTCAAGAACATTGATATATTTAACCGTGTCCGGAATTGCATCAATCAATGCCTGTGCGCAGAACGGTCTGTAGAGACGAACCTTTACAACGCCGACCTTCTCGCCTGCTGCCATCAGATAATCGATAGTCTCCTCGATCGTATCGCAGACAGAACCCATCGCAACGATAACCTTCTCGGCATCTGCCGCACCATAATAGTTAAACAACTTGTAATCTGTACCGATCTTAGCGTTAACCTTGTCCATATACTCCTGAACGATCGCCGGCATAGCATCATAGTACGGATTACATGCTTCTCTTGCCTGGAAGAAGATATCCGGATTCTGTGCGGAACCTCTCTGGCATGGATGATTCGGATTCAATGCGTGATTCCTGAATGCGTCAATCGCATCCATATCTACTAATTCTTTCAGATCTTCATAATCCCATGTCTCAATCTTCTGAATCTCATGTGAAGTGCGGAATCCATCGAAGAAGTTAATAAACGGAAGCTTGCCCTTAAGCGCCGCACAGTGTGCAACCGGCGTTAAGTCCATAACTTCCTGTACGCTTGACTCACAGAGCATAGCCGCACCGGTCTGCCTGCAGGCGTATACATCAGAATGATCTCCGAAGATTGACAATGCATGGCTGGCGAGAGCACGCGCGGATACGTGGAATACACCCGGAAGCTGTTCACCTGCCACCTTATATAAGTTAGGAATCATAAGCAGTAAGCCCTGAGATGCCGTAAATGTCGTCGTCAAAGCACCGGCTGCCAGGGAACCGTGTACTGCTCCTGCCGCTCCTGCCTCTGACTGCATCTCTGTTACCTGGACTGTCTGTCCAAATATGTTCTTTCTGCCTTCAGTTGCCCATTCATCTACATGCTCCGGCATAACAGATGATGGAGTGATCGGGTAAATAGCCGCAACTTCTGTGTATGCATATGATGCATGAGCCGCTGCCTGATTACCATCCATGGTCTTCATTTTTCTTGCCATTGTCGTTATTCCTCCTTATAATTATGCAAATTATAATAATTTGACGTATGTTTTTATTATAGTTCACGCGCATTTAAAAGTCTAGTCATTCTTGACTTAATTTTTGTTCCTTTTTCGGTACAAATATATTGTTTTCTCTTGCCGTCTATCCAAGATACACCACATCTTCTTCCGGCTTTACTGCCGGTTCCATATCGATCAGGTAGAGCACCGGCTGCTCATTTCCAAAAGAAACAGCCTGTTCAAACTCGAACCTTGCCCGGATCCTGAACCATGCACCCTTCTTGAATCTGACTGCTTTATCTGCCTTACAGGGATAACCATAAAAACGGATATCCTCCGCACAGCAGGTCATGATCTTACGGACCGGCACAAACATATCCTCTTTCATCCCTTTGGGGCGGAATGCCTGCGCCACGAATTCTATCTCTTTATGAAGATACAGGTCCGGATGGTCATAAGCATCCACATACCAGATTCCGTAATCAATAGAATCTACCGTAATCTTATCCCCTCTCACATCATACGGCAAGTCTTCTTCGGAAGGCTGAATGATCTTACCGTCCATTCCCTCGAATATCAGCTGTGCCATTGGATTCTGCACCTTTAATGCACGCCTGAATCCCGAACGGTCCGTCCCTTCCGGGCAGCGGTTCACAACAATCAGTTCTGATTCCGTTAATTGCTCCATCAGTATATTCCGCATATTTTTCAGATACATATCCAATGTCATGCCGTTCACCGTAGAATAGACTCCCTGAAGTTCCCAGCTTCGTGGATATCGGATAGCCAGAAGCTCCTCTAGCTTCCACATACCATTATACTCAATGACAACCTGGGCGGGATGATAATTCTTCTCACAGTTTGTAAAAAATGCCGGATTCAACTGGTCGAATTCATTGATCCGTAAAAGAACCATATCCCTGGAATCCAGATACTCTTTCGGATATTCTTCCTCACCTTCTTCACACAGGATCAAAAGCGTAAGCCCCGGCTCAATCCAGTCCTGTTCCATCAGTGTATCCTTTATAAGAGTTGTCTTACCGCTGTCTAAAAAACCCGTGCATATAAATACAGGCGTTTTCATATGATCACCTTCATTCCGGAAAAATTAAATATGGAACAGCTTCACAAGCTCTTCTTCCCTGAGATCTGTCCCGATTACACACACACGTCCCGTGTAGTCTGCCTGTCCGTCACGTACTTCATATTCTTCCGGGACAAGATCGAACTGCTTCCAGGTGCCGTCCGCCATCGGAATAATCCCTTTCGAGCGAAGAATCGTTCCGTACCCGTCCGTCTCCGATAATGCTTTCAGCAGGAAATCCAGTTCCTCATCTGTATATTTATGCGCAGTCTCCTTCCCCCAGCTTGTAAAAATCTCATCAGCGTGGTGGTGGTGATGACCATGATGGTGATCATGGTCGCAACAGCTCTCCTCATGATCGTGGTGATGGTCATGACCGCATGGTTCACCGTGCTCGTTATGATGATGGTGGTGCTCACCGTGGCTGCAGCCGCACGATTCATCATTCTCGTCATGATGGTGATGGTGATGGTCATGATCATGACCGCATGGTTCATTATGTTCATCGTCATGGCCGCCATGGTTTTCCAACATTTCTTCTATCCTGGTTCCGTGCTCAAGTGCACGGCAGATGGCATCTTTGCCCAACTTTTCCCAGGGCGTAGAGATAATCGCAGCATCTGCATTCTTCCCACGGAGTAAATGTACACATTCTTCCACCTTTTCATCCGTCATCATCTGCGTCCTGCTGATCACGATCGTAGATGCATGCTTCACCTGATCCTCAAAAAACTCTCCGAAATTATCCAGATACAGTTTTGCCTTCTTCCCGTCCACCACCGTGATTCTTCCGCCGATCTCGATCTCGGCATCCTTCTTCACATCTTCGATTGCTTTTACGATATCGGATAATTTCCCCACACCGGACGGTTCAATGATAACACGGTCCGGTCTGTATTCCTTAAGCACCTTCTGAAGCGCCTTGCTGAAATCTCCCACCAGCGTACAGCAGATACATCCTGAGTTCATCTCTGTAATCTCAATCCCTGCATCTTTCAAAAATCCTCCGTCAATACCGATCTCCCCGAATTCATTCTCAATCAGCACCAGCTTCTCGCCTGTAAATACCTGATCAATCAACTGCTTAATGAATGTTGTCTTTCCGGCGCCCAGAAATCCCGAAATAATGTCTACCTTTGTCATACAATATTCCTCTTTTCTAATATCATTTTTCAAATACTTTGGCTGTACATTTTGAATATACTGCTATTATTACAAAATTCTGCCGTTTCCAAACAGTATATTACCACAAATTTCCGAATCCTGCAAAAATCTGGCCGATAAAATTCTGATAAATACAGGAAATAAAACAAGCTCTTTACCTTGCGGTAAAGAGCCAATCCGTCTAATATTCCTGGGCAGACGTCCGATAAACCTCCAGAACGGCCTCTTTTACTCCGTTCACATAGGCCTGAATCCCTTCGGAAGACAGATGCGTCCCATCCTCCGCAAAATATTCGCCATGCCCCTCGCTGATTTTATACCAGTCAATCAGATATGTATTTTCTGCCAATTTCACAAACTCATCAATCGTCTCATTATTCGGCATCTCCCAGTTTACATACGGCGCCCGGACCGTAACTACAAATAACGGCCTGTCCTTTCCAAGCAGCTCCCGCATCTGATCAAGGGTATTGTGAAGCAGGCCATTTGCACCAAGGGCAACGATAACACCGTCTCCATTCCAGCCCTTATCACTTGCATAAGCATTGTAGATTCCAGGCCCCGCTGTCGCCTGCCTGCTTACAGCCGCATCACAGATACCGGCCGGAAACACTTCATAAAACCTGTCCGCAGCCCCCAGGGCGATCGAATCTCCGATCAGTAACAGATTCAGGCTGCCCGATATCTCCTCATCCGAGCGAAGCGCCGCCCGGTTTATCTGCTGATTTGCCTGCAGGGCCGAATCCTTCATCTGCACCATCTTCTGGTCAGCAATCTTCTTCGCTTTTTCAGCCTGTTTCTCCATATTCCTGACGTCACTCAATGCGGCTTTGCGAGGCACGAAAGTCATACACATCAGCACGCCCGAAGCCATAACCAACGTAAACAACCCCGCCGATATACTTCTTCTCAATACCCGGATCTGTCTTCTTCGTTCCTTCCTTGTCCTTGGCCTGCGCCTGATCGTTTCTATACTTTTTCCTATAATCCCATTGCGTATAGGAGTCTCAATAAAACGATAAGACAAATCTGATATCGTAAAAATCAGCAGGACTTCAACAATATACACCCACCAGCTCTGCCTGCCCCCATTACCAAGCAGTATGATCACCGGATAATGCCATAAATATATCCCATAAGAACGGTCCCCTATCCATCTTAGCGGATACACACTTAAAACTCTGTTTAAAATACTGCCCTCATCCAAAAGTGAAAAAATCACCAGGACCGTACAGGCCGAAGCAATCCCCTGTCCTCCTCTGTAGAAGAAACTGCTGAATCCGTCGATCTTTACCATCAGATAGAAAAGTATCAGAAACGATATGATCCCCACCACATTTTTCAAAGCGCCGGACAGAGCCTTCTTCGGTCTGCCGCTCTTCATCATGAATACCAAATATGCCCCAAACAACAAGGAAAATGCCCTCGTATCCGTACCGTAGTACACTCTGGTAGGATCCTTTGACGGATCAAATAAAATACACATGGCACCCAAAGAAATGAATGCTGCCAGGATGGTCACACGGGCGGCTATACGCTGCCAGTCCTTATGCCTTTGGGTACATTTCTTAAGCCAGAGCAACAACAACGGATACAACATATAAAATTGAGTCTCAATCGCTAAAGACCAACAATGCGTCAGCGGAGAAGGTGCTCCTGCATTCTCAAAATAAGAGACATCGTTAAATATCTGCCACCAGTTATTATACCCCAAAACCACCGAAGGCAAATCAGAGCAAACCTTTGTAAACAATACTCTGTTAAAGACAGCACTTACAAATGTAAGCACTGTCACCATAACTAAAACTGCCGGAAGAAGCCTCCTTACACGGCGGATCCAAAACTTTTTAATATGGACTGTGTTGGTATTCTCCAGCTCTGACACCAAAATACGTGTGATCAAAAACCCTGATATAACGAAAAATACCGTAACGCCAAGCAGCCCTCCTTTTGCAATCGGCAATCTAAGATGATATGCAAGTACCATTAAAACCGCAACCGCCCTCAACCCATCCAACCCGGCCACATATTGCTTCTGCCTGTCCCTTTGTATTTTAGTCATGGGTCTGAATTTCTTTTGCAACAAATATATTTTCCTGCGGTGCGGATGCTGTCATATCGGCCGTGATATCTACTTTAAGCCCAATCTGAATCTCCTCCACCTTCTCGTCGGCATTACTTTTATCAAATGTAATTACCGCAGCGTCATCTGTTTCAATTGTAACTGTATTCATGGTTGCGTCAACAATGGTCCCCGTATAGACCGAATTTTCTGCTGCCGTATTAGGGTCCTGATCCTGTACCTTTACGATCACCACATCCGGAGACGCCAGGTCGCCGACATATGTAAGCGTTACGGTATTCCCCGTCTGTATCCCATTGGCATATTCGTGTGCGGCATCCATAATATTCACTGTATAAACCTGGCCGTTCACATCAACAGTCAGTGTATTCATGGTCGCTTCTATCACCGTGCCATCGGCAGTATTATGCTGCTCTTCCGGATAACTGCCCGGATTGGCAGCCGGCGCAGGCTCTTGCCCCTGCTGAGGCGTTACCGGCGCTGATCCGTCTGTCTTCGCCGGTTTCGTATCCGGTGCAGGCGCAGTTGTCGTCAGATAATCTCCGTAGATGAATGCATCCTGGTTATTGTATATGACACGGGACCAACCGTTATCACACACACCGGTGCGCCGGATCGATGCCCCTTTCGCCAAAGATCCTACGGTATCGGATGCAGTGGAATAAGAAGCCCGGATGTGAACGCCTGCAGTCGCATATACCGTCTCATCAACTGCTTTGATATTCATGTCCTTTTTCGTTGCCTCGATTTTATTTTCATCATGGTCCGTTATCTTTACCACTGCGACATTCTGTGTATTCGTCCCCTGTATCTCGCCAATATATGTAATTACGATCCAATTCCCTTCCCGAAGTCCATTCTTGATATCATGTTCACAATTATTGGAAAGAAATGTCAGCACCGTTCCGTCATTCTGCCTGATCGTAACCGTATTCATCGAAGCCTCCACTAAAGTTCCGACCGCTTCTTTCTCTTCCTTATCTGCATTGCCGTTTCCAAGGTCTTCCACAGATGTCACCTTTACCCCTGAAGTATCCGTCCCTTTGATCTCGCCCTCATAAGAAACAAGCAGTTCATCGCCGGAGCGCATATTCATTGTTTTGATAACCGCCTGTGACACATCAAATTTGTAATCGCCTTTTGCGTTTGTAAGCCCAATCTCACTTCCGGTAAACTCCAGCAGAGTACCTTCTATCTCTCCCTTATATACTATTGTTTCTTCTGCTTTCTGCTTATCCTCTTCCTTCTTTGTGCATCCGCCAAAAAGTATACTGAGAAATACTGCGTACATAAACCCCATAATCAGCAATTTCTTCCGTGTTCTCATACCTGCCCCCTCCTTCTGCATCACTTTTTATCTGAATCATTCTTCACACTTCTGGCAGATATCAGGAAAAGAACCGGTACAATACTGCTGCAGACCGCCGTAATAATCCGGTCAGCCGACACATCTCCTGCCAAAGTCAATACTCCGGACACCAGAGCGGCTATCAGGCCGATCCATCCAAATTTTACTGCCGCCGACAACTTGCCCTGATCCCCGTTAGCCCCTTTGAGGCCGAAGATACCGCACCCCAAATTAAACAAGCCGGAAATAATCCCAAGAACGGCAGACACTTTCATCGAAACAAGCGCCTGCTGCTCAGCCGGCACACTGACCGCACTGTCCATAAGGCCTCCCAGGGCCAGCGCGGCAATCCCGACAACCAGACTTAAAATACCGATCACTAATTCCAGTATAGACAATCCTTTCAACATCTTTTTCATGTTAATCCCTCCTCTAAATGTATACCCTTCCGGCAGACTATCGTCCGTCAATGTATGGTTAATAAATCACGGCTCGTTTACATAATATCATTTCTCTACAATTATGTAAATAAATATTTATTTACATAATCACAAAAAAACAGGCAAATATAATAAATAAATATTTATTCTCCATATGATAAAAACAAACCACTTTTCAGTGGTATGTTTTCATCATTTCCCGGCGTTCATACTTCCCAGGCTCAGATAACCGCTCAGCCCCTTCGTCAAAAAACAAAATATCGTTTCTTCGGTCTCCTGATTATTCGGAAGCATTCCTTCTACTACATATTTGGCGTACATCACCGTACTGGTAAGCACATGAAGCCACAGCAAATCCTGATTGATTCGTTTCAAATCTGGAAAAACAGAAAGAAAAATCCGGACCATCCCGCCAAAAGTATCAAAATATCTGGTATCCTGGCTCTTGTAATATGCAGGAAAGAACGCACTGTCACGAAACCGATGGTAAAAAACAGTCTCATCCGGCCTGGCCACCCAAAAACGGAAGTAAGGCACCCACAAACTTCTCACCGCCTCGATCGGATCCGTAAGCATGATCTGAGGATCGAACTTCATACGGTCAAAAATTGCAGCCGCCTGCTTATCAACATAGGTGAAACATTCCATCATCAACTGTTCCTTACTGTCAAAGTAGCGATACATTGCCCCCGGGGATATCCCCGCAAGTGTACTGATATTCTGTATACGCACGCCTTCCAGGCCGTACTCCCGTACGGCCTTCATCGCCGCGGAAATGATTTTCATTCTTGTGTCATCCAACAGCGATCACTTCTCTCAAAAATAGCCGTTTATTTATTAACCCGTTTACGATTATACACTACTCTATCCTCGTTGGCAATACCAATCGGAAGTAAATGCCAGATATCCCGGTTGTATTCTTCAATTGTACGGTCTGATGAAAAGAATCCTGCCTTGCTGATGTTTACCAGACTCCTCCTTGCCCATCCTATTGGATTCAGGGCATAATCCGCAATCGCCTGTTCTTTTCTGACAATGTACGAATTAAAGTCAGGCAGGGTCTGGAACCAGTCCTTATAGATCAGTTCATTTCGAAGACGTCCCAGTTTGTCCTGTGCCCCATACTTCGTCATAATCTCACTTGTAAGGAAATCTACCGCTCTTCTGATATTAGGATCAACTTCATACCATTCTCTCGCACAGTAATCCCCATGCGAGTACCTGCGGATCACCTGGCTGCTGCTTTCTCCAAAGATATAGATATTGTCATCTCCCACCGCTTCGGCGATTTCTACATTAGCCCCGTCTAACGTCCCCAGTGTCAGCGCCCCGTTCAGCATGAATTTCATATTGCCCGTACCTGATGCCTCCTTGGATGCGAGACTGATCTGTTCGGACAAATCACAGGCAGGAATCATCTTCTCCGCAGCCGTAACATTGTAATTCTCCACAAATACGATCTGAAGCCACCGGGAAGTCTCCGGATCATCCGCAATCACTCTGGACAGGGTTAAAAGTGCATGGATAATATCCTTGGCTATGGTATAGGCCGGCGCCGCCTTTGCGCCAAAGACTGCCGTAACAGGTATCCTGGGTGTATGTCCCGACTTGATCTCAAAATACTTATGGATCAGATACAGCAGGTTCAGCTGCTGGCGCTTGTATTCATGCAGCCGCTTGGACTGAATCATGAACATACTGTCCGGATTCACAGAGACATTCTGTACAGACCCAAGCCACTGCGCCAGTGCTGCTTTATTCTCATGCTTGATCTTCGCAAGGCGTTTTAATACCTCTTCATCTTCTGCAAAATTCATTAGCTTTTCAAGCTCTGATGCATCCTTCTTAAAGCCCGGCCCTATGAGTTCCTCAATCAAATCCGTAAGCTGCGGATTGCATTTCAACAGCCAGCGCCGGAAGGTGATGCCGTTGGTCTTATTGTTGAATTTATCAGGATACAGTCTGTAAAAATGGTTCAGCTCGCTGTTCTTCAGTATGTCCGTATGGAGGGCCGCTACTCCGTTCGTACTATGGGTAAAATGAATATCCATATGCGCCATATGGACAGTCTGGTAAGCATCGATAATGGCAACGGAATCATCCTCAGTCCTCTCACGCACGATTTCATCCAGCTTTTCAATCACAGGCACAAGCTGCGGAACCACCGTTTCCAGATAATGCTTCGGCCACTTTTCTAAAGCTTCTGCAAGAATCGTATGATTGGTATACGCACATACCTTTGTCACGATATCAACCGCCTCTTCGAAATCAATTCCCTCCTCGCCCAGCAGGCGGATAAGCTCCGGAATCACCATGGAGGGATGGGTGTCATTGATCTGGATCGCCGCATAATCATACAGATCATGAAGATCACTGCCGCGTTCCATGCATTCCTCTAATATCATCTGCGCGCCTGCACTGACCATGAGATACTGCTGATAGATCCGCAAAAGCCGCCCCGCATCATCACTGTCATCCGGATAGAGGAATAACGTCAGATTCTTTGCAATGTCTGTTTTATCAAAGGATATTCCTTCCCCGATCACAGATGGATCTACCGAGTCCAGATCGAACAGATTCAGGTAATTGGTACATCCTTCATACCCGGTGACCGCCAGCCGGTACAATCTCGCCGTATAATCGGTTCCCGCAAGCGACACCGTATAAGTCTTATCGGTCTTCTCCGCCCAATCCTCATCTCCAAGCCAGAAATCCGGCGTTTCACTCTGAGACTGGTTCTCGAACTTCTGCCGAAACAGGCCGCAATGATACCGAAGTCCGATCCCGTCTCCCGGAAGTTTCAAAGTGGCAAGAGAATCCAGGAAGCAGGCAGCCAGCCTTCCAAGCCCGCCATTGCCAAGGCTTGGCTCCGGCTCAACTTCTTCAAGCTCCGTGATCGATTTCCCGTGGGCATCAAGACAGGCCTTCACCTCATCATACAGCCCCAGGTTAATCAGGTTATTGCCAAGCAGCTTTCCTATCAAAAATTCAGCAGATATATAATATAACTTACGCCCCTTTACAGGCTCGGTTCTTCTCTTGCTCTCCTCTTCTGTAATATGGAGCAAAGCCGTATATAATTCTCCATAAGTACACTGTTCAATCTCTTTTTTGCAGATCTTAACCAAAGCATTTTCAATTCCATTGACCGTCATCGTGAAAATCTCCTTTCATCCTATCGATATTACGATACTTATATTTTTATCACAATTACTCTTAGAATACTTGCGAAATTCTATTAAAATATTGTATAATCCTATCATTATTGATACAGGAGCAAAAGACATCAAACATGATAAACATTGAGAATTACACAGTTTTACGGAATCCTGCCTACCAGGAGACCAAGCGGCATACTGATACGATGTTCGCATTCAATATCTATCCCTGTACGATTCCTGCCGATTTTGCATTTGTTCCGATACACTGGCACAACAGCATGGAGATCATCTATGTAAAACGCGGAACCGGAATCGTCCGGATAGATTTCGAGACTTACACTGCCAGGTCCGGGGATATCTTTTTTGTACCGCCGGGACATTTGCACGGACTTAAGAATTATCAAAAGAAGCGGATGGAATACGAGAATATTATTTTCGATATGAGTTTTCTTGGAAGTGACAAGGTAGACCTCTGCAGCCAGAAATACCTGCAGCCAATCCTGAACGGAAAAATGCTCTTTCCGCCCTGCATCAGAAGGGGAGAGGAACTCTACTCTTCTGCCGCCGCATGCCTGGACGCCGCCGACCGCTTATGCTCTATGCATTGTGCCGGCTACGAACTGGGCGTAAAAGGACATCTGATGGTTCTCTTTTCTATTATGATTCAAAGGATGCCGAAACAGGCCGAACCTCCTGCCGACGATAAGAATATTCAAAAATTAAAAACAGTCCTTCTGCGCATCGAACAGGATTATGACAAAAAGCTGACAGTAGCTGCCATGGCCGACGAGTGCGGTTACAGTGCCAGCCATTTTATGCGGTGGTTCAGAGAGGCAGCCGGCTCCGGTTTTGTCAGCTACCTGATCGAATACCGCCTTGGCAAAGCTGCCATGGCTCTTAGAGATACCGACGATACCATTCTGAAGATCTCGGAAGCATGCGGATTCGACAATCTGTCGAACTTCAACCGCCTATTTAAAAAGAAGTTCGATATGACACCCGGCCAATTCCGCAGGCAAGATCCCTAGGACGGCCGGGTTTCCTGTACCGTTTTTAATTATTCCTCATATGCGTACTCGTATATCTCTCAGTGAACTTCCGATCCAGACATCCATATTTTCAGAATAATCCTCTATTTCAACACGAAGCTTCTTTTTTTCACTGGACTTCAGAAATATCTTCTCGAATCCTTTTAATTGGCACACCGGCTCATCCTTGGCCCGCTTCTTTGGCGCCAGATAAACCTGAATGACCTCTTTTCCGTCCATTGCCCCGGTATTGGCGATCTGACATTCTGCGTATATCTTTTCCTCCTCTTTCACCAGCTCTGCCGACTCATACGCAAAAGAAGTATAGGACAATCCATGCCCAAAGCAGAATTCCGGCTCCACATGATATGCATCCAGATAACGGTAACCCACAAAAATTCCTTCTGCATAGTCCGCCGTTTCCTTCTCTGCAAAATTCCCCCATGCATGCGCCGAAGAGTCCATATGGGTTTTGTAAAAACTCTCCGGAAGCTTTCCGGACGGGTTCGTCCTGCCGAATAATACCTCTGCGAGTGCATGTCCGCCTTCCATTCCCGCATACCAGCTCCAGAGTACACTGTCAGCACGGTCAATCCATCTGCCCATCTCCACCGGGCTTCCTCCGACCATCGCGATTACCGTATTCGGATTCACCTTAAGAAGTTCTTCGATCAACTGATCCTGCTCATAGGGAAGCCTCATATCCGCACGGTCGTTCCCTTCACAGTCCTGCTCATGGTTCAATCCTCCGATGAAAATCACCTGGTCGAACTCCTGCGCCTTCCTAACTGCCTCTTCACGAAGCGCACTCCGATACATCGTAAGTTCCTCATCTGCCTGCTGAACACACTCGATTTCTCCGCCGCCGTTCTTAAGGCTGTCCTCCTGCCAGTTTACATCTGTGCTTTCTTCCTTTGGGGCCTGACAGTATCCCTTTACATAAGTAACCTTTACATTTCCGCCAAGCAGCATCCTGATACCCATCAGCGGCGTAATCTCGTATAAGGCTTTGATCTCCGCGCTTCCTCCTCCGGCCGCGTGCATAAGATCCGCATTCTCGCCGACTACAAGGATTTCTTTGATTTCCTTTGGCGACAGCGGAAGCCTGCCCCTTGAATTCTTCAGAAGAACTACGGATTCCCGCGCCACGTCAAGGGTCGCCTGCCGGTGCCCGGGTGTGTTGTACGTACCGCTTCTCCGCTCTCCGCCCAGCATGTGGAGACGTTTCATCAGCATCAGGATATGGATTACTTTCTCATCTATCGCCTTCTCGGCAATCTTCCCTTCCTCCACCATTTTCTTCAAAGGCTCTGCCATACAGTACTCGTCAAAATTATCTGTCACCGACATCTCAATATCAAGCCCGGAATCCACCGCCGCTTCCGTATCATGGACACCGCCCCAGTCTGAGATCACAACTCCGTCATATCCCCATTCTTTTCTGAGAATCTGATTCAGCAGGAAACCGCTCTGGCAGCAATGTTCCCCATATATCTTGTTATATGCCCCCATGACCGTGTAGACATTTCCTTCCTTAACCGCATCATAGAACACAGGAAGATATATCTCGCGAAGGGCCTTTTCGTCAATCTTTACATCCACCCAGAGTCTCTGGGTCTCCTGATTGTTGGCGGCAAAATGCTTCACACATGCCGCCACATCCCAACTCTGAACCCCCTTAATATAGGGAACTGCCAGCTCCTTTGTCAGATAGGGGTCTTCGCTGAAGTATTCAAAATTACGACCGCAAAGCGGACTTCTCTTTATATTCACGCCCGGTCCCAGGATCACATCCTTGCCGCGTCCCCTGGCCTCCGCGCCTAACACTTCTCCCGTAAGCTTTGCAAGTTCCCGGTTCCACGTAGATGCAAGTGCGCTGTTGCAGGGCAGATACGTCACATAATCATCATGGTTCCCAACGCTCTTCCAGCTCGCCGGCTCAAACTCCTGCCTGACACCCATCGGCCCGTCCGACATGACAAGCGCCGGGATTCCAAGCCGCTCTACCGGAGCGGTGCAAAATAACTGTGCACCATGAATCATGCCTATCTTTTCTTCCAGCGTAAGCTGATGCATTAATTCTTCTGCTTCTTTTCTGAGTTTCTTTTCCTCTTTATTATCCATACACTCTCCTGACTGTTAATTTTCTTTTGTGCAGATGAATGCCCCGTGCCGCTGCGGGAGCTTAAGTACGGAATCCTTTCCTTCCATGCTTGCGTCTGCTCCGATTGTCTGTAAGCCATGCTCGCCCACAAACCGGATCGTTACTTTCGTACTCCCCTTGACCTCTCCGTGGATCTTATTTCCTTCCTGCCGCAGGGTCACGGATGTAACAAGCTTTTCATCCTGATAGACTTCTGTATGCGCCGCACCGGTCAGACCATATACCCGCATCTCCAACTGAAGTTCCCCGTCTCCGTCTTTTTGCTCCGTGGCAATAATGCTGTTCTCCCTCACCCACAACGGCACGGACAGATAATCATGATACTCCTCTCTCCAGCTTCCTCCGTCCGTCTGTTCCCCGGTCAGATAATTGGTCCACAAGCCCCCCGGCAGATAGTAAGAAGCTTTCCCTTCTTCATTGAAGATCGGCGCCACCAGAAGGTTTTCTCCAAGCATATACTGTTTGTCAAGATAACGGCAGTTTCTGTCCTCCTCGAATTCCAGCGCCATACTGCGAAGCATCGGAATCCCGGTCCTTGAAGTCATGTATGCGCTGCTGTAGAGGTAAGGAAGAAGGCTTTTCTTGAGCTTCGCAAAGAAACGTACCACATCCACCGCTTCCTCATCATACAGCCACGGCACGCGGTAAGATTTGCTCCCATGGAATCTGCTGTGGGTAGACAAAAGGCCGAACGCCGCCCATCTCTTATAAACGTCCGCCGTTGACGTGCTCTCAAATCCTCCGATATCATGGCTCCAGAACCCAAATCCGCTGCTTGTCAGAGACAATCCGCCTCTTAAGCTCTGCTCCATGGACTCATAGTCGGACCAGCAGTCTCCGCCCCAGTGAACCGGAAACTTCTGACCTCCTGCCGTGGCAGAACGCGCGAAAAGCACCGCTTCCTCTTTTCCCCTGCACTCTGCCAGCACGTCATATACTGCCTTATTATAAAGATACGTATAGAAGTTATGCATCTTTTCCGGATCTGCGCCATTATAATAGACCGCGTCCGTGGGAATCCTCTCGCCAAAGTCCGTCTTAAAGCAATCCACGCCCATTTTAAGCAGGCCGCCAAGCTTATCCTGATACCATTTTACCGCTTCGGGATTGGTAAAATCTACGATTGCAAGCCCCGGCTGCCACATATCCCACTGCCATACGTCGCCGTTTGCCCGTTTTAAGAAATAGCCCTTCTCCATCCCTTCATCGAAAAGCGCCGACTCCTGCCCGATATACGGATTGATCCAGACGCAGATCTTGATCCCTTTTTCCCTGATCCTTCGAAGCATCCCTTCCGGGTCCGGGAATACCCGCTCATCCCAGAGAAAGTCCGTCCAGTGGAATTCCCGCATCCAGCAGCAGTCAAAGTGGAATACATCGAGAGGAATCCCTCTGTCAAGCATTCCGTCGATGAAGCTCATGACCGTCTCTTCATCATAATCCGTTGTAAAAGAAGTGGAAAGCCACAGGCCAAATGTCCACTTAGACGGCAGAGCCGGCTTTCCCGTGATATCCGTATACCGCATCAGCACTTCCTTCATGGTCGGCCCATTGATCAGGAAATAATCCAGGCTCTCCCCCTTTACCGAGAAGCCCACCTTGGCAACCTGTTCCGTCGCAACCTCGAATTCCACCTTCTCCGGGTGATTTACAAATACTCCGTACCCCCGGTTAGACAGATAAAATGGAATATTCTTATAAGACTGCTCTGTGCTGGTTCCGCCGTCCTCGTTCCAGATGCTGACAGACTGCCCGTTCTTTACAAACGGGGTGAACCGCTCTCCGAGTCCATAGATCAGCTCGTCCACCGACAGGCCCAGCTGCTGCCGCATATAAGCGCCCTCGCTCCCGTGGTCATACGCCGCTCCCTTCCAGTTCGTCTTCATATATGCCAGATCCTTTGCCCCGCTCTTCGTAAGAAGCCTGCCGTCCCGCTCATAGCGCATAGACCAGTGCTCCTTATCGATGATCAGGCTCAGATGGCCGCTCGTCACCGTAATCTCCTCCTCCGTCTCCTCCATACGGAAACAGCCGGACTCTTCCGGAAGTTCCAGTTCGAACTGCGTCACATCCGGCCTCACCCCTCTGTGATGACAGGTCTGCACCCGGATTACCTCCGGCATGGGAGCCGTGATGCGGACCGTCAGATTAATCCCTCCCAGGGTATCGCCTTTCTCCGCGATTCTGGCCGTCGGCGCACATAATGTCACCTGATCTTTCTCCTCTCTCACCTCATATACATGTGCCGGTGAAAAACATCCATATCCTTCTTTTAATAACCAACATCCATTGTGAAATTTCATAAGCTCATACCTCTCTCATCTTTTTTTTCAGAACAGCAGTCCACAGCCTGTCTTTCCATATTACTGCTGCTAATAATAACATTATAAAAAACAAATTCTCTAATTAATACTGTATTTATTTGCAAAAAAATACTACTTTTTTTGAATCATTGTTATGCTACAATATGAATAACCGCTCAGGCAGAGGCAGGTGCTGCTTCGCAGCAGACGACAAGTTTAAAATCTGCTGTCTGCAGCCAACATCGATAAAGGGGAATCATATATGCTGAATCATTTACATTTTAATTATTTTTCCAAAAATAATATGAAACGCCAGCTGATCACTCTATTCGTCTGTGCCATTATGATACCCGTTTTCTGCATCGGCACTATGCTTGGATTTTTCATATACCAGAGAACAATTACTCACTACGAGGATCTCACACTCTCTCAGAGTAAGCTTGTGCACTCTACCATTGTGTCTACGGCCATTTACTTACACTCTACTTATGAAACGGTGGCGGACAGTTCCAGGCTACAACTGCTTCTGTGTACCGACGACCCTGACTTCGACTCTGTAGAAGCCACGTCAGAACTGGCGGATTTATTTGAAAAGACCCTGACGAACACGGCTATGCTGACCACTCTGAAGCTCTATATCCCCGGGAACCTTATGGGTAATGTAGAACCCAACAAATACATCCTGCCTTTTACAGACGAGGTCACCGAATCCCGCTGGTATCAAAAGGCCCGAGACCTCTCCGGGAACTTCTGGATCAGCGATATCCGAACCGGACAAAACGATGTAAATTACTGGGAATTACACTATTGCTGCCGCATTCCCATTCCTCAGAAGAAGACCTACGGCATACTTGTAATGTCCGTTTCCAATGATTACCTCCGCAACCTGATTTCTAACAAGAATTATCAGATATACATGAGTGTAAATGAAGAACCGGTCTTTTTAAGCTCCGACCGCAGCTATGCGGGGCGGGAATTCCCGCTGAATTTGAATCAGGAAACGGCGGATTCACGCACCGGAACCTTTACGTTGTTTGAAGAGAAGGTGGTCGGCTCCCTGTCGACGGTCAGCCTCTACCACTCTTCAGACAAGCTGCACATCTTCGTTGCGGATACCAACGCGCGGAATATTACGCGTCACCTGCTTTTGATCTTTTTACTGATCACACTGCTTGCCCTGCTGATCTCTGCGGTCATCATATTCCTGTATGCGGATTATTTCAGCGAACGTATCAACACACTCCGCCTCGCCATGTCGAAAGTCAGCAACAACGATTATGAGATCGTTGATAATATCCGCGGAGATGACGAACTGACCGCCACCTTCCGCGATATGAAGCTTATGGTAGAAAAACTAAAGAGTGCAGAAGCACGGCTCTACCAGTCACAGATCCGCGAGCAGATGATCGAAAACCAGCAACAGCAGATGGAACTGAAACTCCTTGCAAACCAGATCAACCCGCACTTCCTGTACAACACACTGGAAGCAATCCGCATGAAGGCTTTTGTGGAAGGGAACAAAGGTGTTGCCAACGCGACCAAATTGTTGAGCAAATCCATGCGTTATGTGCTGAGCAACACCAGAACCTCTTCCACGACCCTTGAAAAAGAACTGGATTATATCAACACTTATATGGCGATTATGAAGCTTCGGTTCTCATCCCGTATTAATTATGACCTTCGCGTGGATGAAAACCTCACACCCTCCGCTTGCCGGGTGCTGCCGCTCCTGCTGCAGCCAATCATTGAAAACGCCATCTCACACGGCCTTAAGGACATGGAAGAGAACGGGCACATTATCCTGAAGATAAGTCCGTCCAGAGACCACCTGCGGCTTATTTCCTGCGTTTACGATAACGGCGCCGGTATGTCGGCAGAAACTCTAGAATACGTAACCGCCCACCTGGAAACACCGGTAAAAAACTCCGAACATGGCATCGGCCTTTTTAACACCAACAACCGCATCCGTCTGTTCTATGGACAGGAGTATGGAATCACGATAAAGAGCAAAGAAGGCTTCGGAACCTGTGTAACTGTGACAATCCCGCTATGCAGTACCTTATCAGATGAAAGCATCCTATAGAAATACATATAAAAATACACATAGAAATACACAACACGGAGGAAAAAGTTATGAACGTATTGAATGTATTTATTGCTGATGATGAACAGCTCGTCTTAGAAGGGCTCAAGCAGATCATTGACTGGGAAGCGCTCGGGTTCTCCATCTGCGGCAGCGCCATGAACGGGCAGGATACGCTGGACAAAATACTTGCCATAAGACCAGACCTTGTCCTTCTGGATATCCGTATGCCGAAGCTGACCGGGATTGAAGTGGTGAAAGCCGCCCTGGAATCGGGATTTACCGGCAAGTTCATTATCCTAAGCGGACTTTCCGACTTCAAACTGGCACAGACCGCCATGCGCTACGGAGTTGATTTCTATCTCACCAAGCCAATCGACGAAGAAGAACTGGAACAGTCTATATCTGCCGTGCGGGAGCTGATAGAAGACGAGAAAAAGGCTTCCCTTTCTTACTCCAGGTACCGCGACAAGGCCAGAGAACATATCCTGAAGGAAATCCTTCTGAATACCTGTGATTATCACACCCTGGATCTTATGGACCTGCACCTTGACGCCCACATCTTCCAGGTTATTACTTATGGGAATTATAACCAGGATACACTCCATCCGGCATGGAATTTCTCAGAACTTATGCGTGTCACGAATCAGGACAGCCATACCTATGATATCCTTGAGATAGAGCAACGTAAGGTTATTCTGCTGAAAGGGGATTTCGCCATAGCCAGATTCCAGAATCTGCTGGAGCATTACCGTGACAAGCCGCAAAAAGGGTCTCCCTTTGACGCTGTTTTCCTGACCTATGGGCGCCAGATCTTCCGCATTCAGGACATCCATCTCTCCTATCAGGATGTCTGCCAGTTAGAGGACCGCAGATTCTTCTGCATCCGTGAACAGCACGTAATCGGCTATGATGAGCTTCACTTACATCAGGCTATTACGCACTTATTCACCCAGGATCTTGCCCCAAAGTATGCCGAATCTTTCTCCAATTACATACAGTCTCACAATCCGACGCTGATTACGGATACTTTAAACGACTTGTCGGGCTACCTGACCAGATGTACCGCAGAGATCGCAGATATCAAGCATTTTCTCATAGATATCTATATCCTGGTGAAACAGAAGATTATGCAGATCTTTCCCCAGACCGATCTGCCTTTTCTGGCAAATGCCTCCGTTATGATTCTGATCGAGGAGAAATACTATCTCTATGAGGTCATCGAATTTCTAAAGGAGCAGTTTGAGATGTGGATGCATTCTGTCGGATATTCTTCCGGGGAAAATGTACTGGATGAAGTCTTGCATTATATTCGGCATAATTATCAGGAAAATCTGAAGCTAGAAACCCTGGCGCCGCTTTTTGGTTATAATAGCTCCTATCTGGGCAGATTATTTACAAAAAAGCTGAATGTAAACTTTAATTCCTACCTGGACCAGATGCGTATCGCCAAAGCAAAAGAGCTGCTGGACGACGGTTCCCTTAAGGTGTACGAGATTGCCGAGAGAGTGGGGTACAGCAACGTAGACTATTTCCACCGGAAATTCAAGAAATACGAAGGAACCTCTCCTGCAGAGTACCGAAAGAAGCGGAGCTGATGTGCTTCCGCTTCTTTTTTATACGCCCAACACAACCGAAAGCCGCCGGCGCGTCAATGATTATATGCTTTTATGCACAGGACAGCCGAAAGCCGCCGGCACGTCAACGATGATATGCTTCTGCGACGGCTTCCCTTGCCGCCGTCTGGGCCTTTGCATTTTCAAGATCTACCTTATATACCTCCTCATATCCCAGACCGTCCAATATATCCTCGAGTTCTGTCAAAAGCCCGTCAAACTCACCGGTATCTGCAAATATCATCTGCCATGAATGCTCAATTACCGCTGATTTGCACTGCCCTCTCACCGTAGTAATATTCGCCTCCTCAGCCGGCGTAGAGTAATTCGCACCGGGCGCCACAAGAACCATATCATTCTGCTCCAGATACTCCATCGCCGTATCTGTTCCCATCTTTTCCTTCCAGTCCATATCAAGCCTGTTTTCATTTTGCTCAATCATAGAATCCCAGCACAGATAATCATAGCTGTCTCCTGTATTCGGATCCGTCTCTGACGTAAGAAATGTTCTGAAGTTCAGTGCGGACACGCCGGCCTGCCACTTGCCTCCTCCATATTCGTCCGGGACATCCACCGGGTTATTGGGAAGCGCCTTTATGCCAAATTCTGTCAATACAGGCTTACCGTCGTCACCCATATCCCAGGTAAGCCCCCTGGGGCCTGCCGCACCATTGGCCTGTCCGTTCAGCTCGAATCCCTCCGGCGAGTACAGCCAGTCGATAAAGTCTGCAAGCCTCTCTGGATCTTCCGCCTGAGATCCGATTGCAATGACACTTGTGGAATCTCCCTCCGGCCAGCAGCCAAATGAAAAAATCTGCATATCCTGCACCGCCGCCAGTTTAAATCCTTTGCCGGTCTCTTTGTTCGCCGCCGTATTGAAGGTGCTTTGTCCCACCCACGGCCACGGACTGTAGAGCGTTTTCCCTTCCCGGTATTTATTAAGCCACATATCATAATTCTGCGAGGCAGAATCCGGATCGACCAATCCTCTTGCGTTTGCCTCATTGAAGAACCGAAGCGCCCTGATATAGAGGGAATCATCATCGATGATATCCTGATAATCCGAGCCGTCCGCCTTAGACAGCACAAAGCCCTGCTCATTATATCCATACATGCAGACAATCTGCTTCGCATTGTTCATCATATTGTCGTCCCAGTCCCCGAATAAAGAGATTGCATAGATATCATCCCTTCCCTCTTCCTCTCTTGCCAGCGACTGCAGCTGCCCAAGGACATCCAGAAACTCATCCAGATTATCCATCCTGGGATATCCCGCTTTCTTATAGTAATCCCATCTGATGTACGGCCCGAATGTGGGGTCCTGGCTCTCGGACGCCGCGGTTGCCGGCTGGGAAGATATGGAATTAGGAAACCCATAGATGCCTTCTTCTTCCACCAGTTCATTGGTCTTCTCTACTGCAGCTTTGTACTTGTTTATGAACTTTTTATCCTTTACCAATTCCGTACAGTCCATAATCAGGCCGCCCTCTGCCAGATCGCTTAACTTGCCTCCGCCGGTATTGACCACTACCAGATCGCCAAGCTCACCGGTTGCAGCCCTCGTCTGATAGAGCGTATCCCCGCTCCCCGCCACATTGGGTGCGATAATATTCAGCTCCATATTGAACCTGTCCCTGACCTCCTTGGCAAACCATCCGCTCTGTATCCCCTGATAATTTGCAAACTCGTCGTAGACATCTACCGTGATAAATTCTTTGTATCTGTCTGCTCCAAACCCGGCATATTCTGACTGCCCGGTCTGTCTTTCGCATCCTGCCGCCAGTAAGATCACTGACGCTATACACAGCAGGATACACATTCGTCTCTTTCTCATAAGCTCTCCCTTTTAGAAACTGTATCAGTTATTTTCTACATTTCCTTATCTGCTTTGCAGTATAAGTATACAACATAAAAGAAGCGAAATTCAATTTCAATTTGCCTGTCAAAGGTTCATTTTCAAAAGATGTCTAATTTTGTACGTAGTTCTGTGCGCTTTTTTTGTGTAGCAATATTTCGCATAAAACATCTATAATAAAAATAATTCATACATCTATCAACCCTGGTTTCAAGTGGAGGTTTCGCATGAGCAACGGCAAATTAAATCCTGTGATTGACTTTATTAACACATTATGCAACTTTTTTGTACTGAACCTGATATTCGTGATTACCTGCATTCCGGTGTTTACAATCGGGTGCGCCCTTTCTTCTCTCTATTATGTGATGAGCAAAGAGACGAAGGGAGAGTATGGCTATCTGGTCCGCACCTATATCCGTGAATTCAAGCGGAACTTCAAAGACGGAACTCTTGCTTTCCTTCCTTTTCTGGCGACCGGGAGCATGATCTTATTCAACCTGCTTTTCTGGCCCATAAGAGGAACTGCACTTTCATCCGGTGTTACAGGCTTGCTGATCGTACTTTCCGTCATATGGCTGATCATTTTCCACTACACATTTCCTCTGGTCGGAAGATTCGTAAATACGCCTGTTAATTCCATCAAAAACGCATGGGGGCTGGCTCTTGGGAATCTGAAATGGACTCTCGCCCTGCTTCTGATTGATATATGCACGGCATGCTTCTGCCTGTTTATTTCCCTGGATACGGTACTTATGATATTCCTGTCTGTAGGATTTGTACTGGTCGCTTACGGTCAGTCTTTTATATTCAATAAAGTATTCTCACCATATGAGACAAAGGATGTGGATACTCAGAAAAAACAAAGCATCTTGAGGGAACATGCAGATATGATGCAGGGGACTTCCCAGTTCTAAAAAAATTATTTCATCTGTGGTCAGTGCCATGCGCTCAAAGAACTGCAGAAAACTTAGAAAGGACATTAATCATATGAAATTTGGACACTTTGACGACGCAAAGAAAGAATACGTTATCACGACACCGGCGACACCGCTTCCCTGGATCAATTATCTGGGAAATGAATCTTTCTTCTCTCTGATTTCTAATACCTGCGGCGGCTACAGCTTCTATAAAGACGCGAAGCTCCTGCGGCTGACACGCTACCGTTATAACAATATCCCTGCTGACACGAACGGACGGTATTATTTTATCAATCATAACGGTACTGTCTGGACTCCCGGATGGCAGCCTGTGAAGACGCCGCTTGATACTTACGAGTGCCGTCATGGACTTGGATACAGCAGATTCATTTCTTCCAAAAACGGAATCCACGCCGAACTGACCGCTTTCGTGCCTTTGGGGGAAACCTGCGAAGTCAACCATCTGGTTCTGCGCAATGATACAGAAGAGACACAACACCTGTCTTTAACTTCTTATGTGGAATTCTGTTTCTGGAACGCGGTGGATGACTCTACAAACTTCCAGCGGAATCTAAGTCTCGGCGAAGTGGAAGTCATTGGTTCCACGATCTATCACAAAACGGAATACCGGGAACGCCGAAATCATTATGCATACTATACGGTTAACGCCGGCATCGCCGGCTTTGACACAGACAGGGATGTATTTCTCGGTGATTACGGCAGTATAGAGAATCCGAAACGTGTGCGGGAATCCTGTCCCTGTCATGCAGCTTTGGCCGGTACGGAAACTCATACTGACCAGATGGCTCCGGCCGGTATGGAATCTCATGCTGGTCAGATGTTTCCGGCCGGTACGGAATCCGGCGGCGACATGCCTTCTTCCATCGCCAGCGGCGGAGCCGTGATCGGTTCCCACCGCCTGAATATCACACTTGCCCCGGGAGAGGCACGGAGCCTGATCTTCCTGCTCGGCTATGCTGAGAATCCGGCAGACGAAAAATGGGAAGCGCCAGATGTCATCAACAAGACGCCTGCTCTGAATACAATTTCCAGGCTGGATACGGATGATAAAATCGCAGACGCCCTGAAAGCACTGTCCGATTACTGGGATTCCCTGTTATCCAGATTTGTCCTGGAATGTGCGGACGAAAAACTAAACCGCATGGTCAATATCTGGAATCAGTATCAGTGCATGGTAACATTCAACATGTCCCGTTCCGCCTCCTACTTCGAGTCAGGAACCGGGCGCGGCATGGGATTCCGTGATTCCTGCCAGGATCTCTTAGGTTTCGTCCACCTGATCCCTGACCGGGCAAGACAGAGGATACTGGATATCGCCGCAACACAATTTGAAGACGGCAGTGCATATCATCAGTACCAGCCATTGACCAAAAAAGGAAATGCGGATATCGGCAGCGGCTTCAATGACGATCCGCTGTGGCTGATTGCCGGAACTGCCGCCTATATCAAAGAAACCGGGGATACGACCATCTTAGACGAGTCGGTGGATTTCAACAACGATCCGGCAAAGGCTCAGACACTTTTAGAGCATTTGAGACGATCTTTTGACTATACACTCACCCACTTGGGGCCCCACGGACTGCCGCTGATTGGACGGGCTGACTGGAACGACTGTCTGAACTTAAACTGCTTCTCCACCGAACCCGGAGAATCCTTCCAGACCTTCGGCCCGTCAGAAGGTCCTGTGGCAGAGTCTGTATTTATCGCAGGGATGTTCGTAAAATACGGACGTGAATATGCCGCGAATCCAACGCCTCCTTCATAATATAGAAGAAGCCGAACGCGCCGAAGCCGCTGTGGACACCATGTATCAGACGATCCTAGACGCCGGATGGGACGGCGAATGGTTCCTAAGAGCCTACGACGCGAACGGAGACAAAGTCGGCTCCGATGAGTGTGAAGAGGGAAAGATTTATATAGAACCCCAGGGATTCTGTGTTCTTGCAGATATAGGCGTCAGGGAAGGCCATGCCAGAAAGGCTCTGGATTCTGTAAAAGCACATCTGGATACCAGATACGGCATCGTTCTGCAGCAGCCTCCCTACAGTCATTACTACGTGAATCTGGGCGAGATCTCCTCCTATCCGCCCGGATATAAAGAAAATGCCGGGATCTTCTGCCATAACAACCCATGGGTATCTATCGCAGAGACGCGCATCGGGCGCGGAAACAGGGCATTCAAGATCTATCGGAAGACCTGCCCGGCATACATTGAAGATATCGGCGAGATCCACCGCACGGAACCTTATGTCTATTCTCAGATGATAGCCGGCAAGGATGCGCCCAGGCACGGAGAGGCGAAGAACAGCTGGCTCACCGGAACAGCCGCATGGACCTTTGTAAATGTCTCTCAGTATATCTTAGGAATCCGCCCGGATTTTGACGGACTCCATGTGGACCCATGCATCCCGGCAGAGTTGGAAGCTTTGAAAATTACAAGACATTACCGCGGGGCAGATGTATACATTGATATTAAGAATCCTGAACATGTGGAAAAAGGAATTCATTCCATGGAGATCGACGGAGAACTTGTTTCCGGCAACTGCATCCTGCCGGACGGGAAGAAAAAAGAATATCATGTGAAAGTTGTGATGGGATAATTTTTTATTTCTTTTTTATAAATTTGCAGTGGAGACAGCGGCATATATACCGCTGTCTCCACTGCCAGCCAAAATCTCTGTTCACTATCTGTCCTGATTTATTGACAGCATGCCGTCAGATTTATTCCGACAGCATTTTGGCAATCCAGAAACTATATGTCAAACATTTTTCTTGTACTTTCCACTTCTTCCATATTGCATCCAAGTTTCTCGGCAATCTGTTCATTTGTAAAATCAGGATGACTTCTTGCCAACTGAAAAATTTTCCCAGATAAAATCAATCCTTCCTGCCTTCCTTCTTGCCTTCCTTCTTGTCTTCCTTCTTGCCTTCCTTCTTCCAATAACAATTCTGCTACCTGCGTCATACGTACAACCTCCTTAACATATTTTGCTGTTTCAATGTCAATAATTTTATCAGCAAACACCAATATTCCAGATAATACAAATGTCTTTTTCTCTTTATCCGCAATCTTCTTTGCCAATTCAACTGCTTCTTTTATTGCCTGCTTTTTCTTCTCTTTCCCCTTATATGTCAAAGGTAAAATAATTAATTTCATCAGTTGATCATCTGATAACGACAGACCCTGATCTAATTTCTCTCTGATCTCTTCCTGCACAGTTTCAGAGTCTATTTTGCTGAGAAATGCCTGCTCCATTTTTAAAGTAAGACAGCCTGCCTGAAATTCTTCAGGAGCTTTCTCTACATCCGCCGTATATATGACAATCATACGGATTTGCTTCGGCATCTCTTCCTTTTTATATCTTTCTAAAATACGCACAATGTAATTGAGGTACTTTAAATGATTCTCCCATTTAACTTCACTTTCATAATCTATAATTGCAATCGAATCATCTTCCAAAAGGAACAGATTATCAATCCTCATTTCATTGACCTGAATCTGCGGAAGATTCGTTGGCAGAACCTGTTTGATCTTAGGCACATCAATTCCATACACCTTCAAAGATTTATCTCTAAAATTCTCCGCTAATATCTTAGACAGAACATCCTTATTATGATATGTAATCTCACTCTTATTAATGCTCATATACCTTTTAATATCCTTTCCCTTCTGTGTTTTTTCGGGATATTTCTCTTTCTTCTATACTATCATACTTCTGTTGGGGATTCAATTAAGCATTTAGAAATCTCTCACGTTCCAATTCATCTTCGAATTCCCGTATCACACGGCACGGATTCCCAACGGCAACACAGTTCGCGGGAATCGACCGGTTTACTACGCTCCCCGCTCCGATCACACTGTTTTCTCCTATTGTTACCCCGGGAAGAATTATCACTCCGCCGCCAATCCACACGCGATCCTGGATGTCAACCGGCTGGGCATATGTTCTGAAAAATGTAGTTCCCTTTTTCTTCCATCCCCTGACCAGCCGTTCCTGGGGCAGCACAGGATGTGAAGCGGTATAAATCTGTACATTAGATGCTATTAAGACCTGATTTCCCACATGAATCGGCCTGTTGTCAACAAAGGTACAATTCATGTTGATGATTACATCATGGCCTATAAAGATATTTTTTCCATAGTCACAATGAAACGGCGTATCAACCGCAACATTCTCTCCTACGCTTCCAAACAGAGCCTTAAGGATTGCAGTCCTCTTTGCAGTATCCCTGTAATCGGAACAGAAATATTCTTTCGTCAACTGCCTTGCACGGGCAATCTGCTCCAATGTCTCGGCGCTTGCCGTCTCCAAAAAATCTGATTCCGTATAACGCATAAAATCCTCCTAATCCGACGAAAACCTTGTATTATCTGCAGACATCTGCTATTATAGACCATTCTGCTTAAGAAAAATATCAAATCACTGCCTGTTCATGGTATTATCCTGCATTTTTAAACGATATTCCATCGGAGAACACCCTATATATTTTCGAAATATCTTTCCAAAGTAACTGCTGCTTCCCAACCCGCAGGCATAAGCGATTTCAGAAATAGATTTCCTGCCTTTTTCTAGCATCCTGCACGCCATCTGCAAACGGTAATTTTTTAAGTACTCTGCCGGTGTCACATTCAGACACTCATGAAAGATCCTGAAACATTCCCTTTCACTGATGAAAGCCGCTGACGCAAGCTGTGAAATACTTATCTTTTCCGAATAATGTTCATAAATATACGTCATGATAAGTTTTATCTTGCCATTTGATACATCACAATTCTCTTTATCATCCATCATTGGTTCTGCCATGCGAAAAAGAGCCAGCCAGATATTCGATAACGCTTCCCGCAGCCTGATCTCATAGCCATATTCCCGTTCAGAAATAAAAAATGCTTCATGAATAAGCTTCAAAATCTCCTTCTGCTTTGGATCACTGGGATAAAAGGCAAGGATATCAAGCTGTGAAGCCGTAATTACAGGCTGAATATACTTCTGTTCGATTCTGCTCCCGCGTTCACCGGCAAGAAAAGAAGGCTCAAAAAGATGAAGGAACTGTATTGTTCTTACATTCCCAGGCTGCGGTCTTGTCATATGAAGAACATTTGAATTAACAAATCCCCCGGAGCCTTCCGGAAAAATCAAGCAGTTCCCCGGAGTAGAATATTCCAATGTCCCGCTTTCCATATAAAATAATTCTATCGTTCTATGCCAGTGCCACGGAACAAAGCATTCCGGATACCCGTCCAGTTTTGCACAAGACGCGATATAAGGGAAATCAGATGCAAAACCAGGGAGCAATTCTTCATTGCTTCCTATGTGAAATTTTATATCTTGGACATTTTTCAATGATTTCCTCCCGTTCTACTGTATTGTAAATATTAGCACTAAAACTATTTTATAATAATTTATTTTTCAAGTCACCTTGTTTTAAAAAAAGTTTTCTCCCTTTACAATCGCACCCGTTGTAACAAAAAGCAAATCCATATAACAGATAGAACAAACACGGGAAGCATATAAAGAGATATATTTTCCAAAACTGCTTTTCCAATCCAAAAAGAGGGCAGCAAAGATATTACATACTGCACATTTGACTTAATGAAAAATGGGATAACCGCACCCAAAAAAATCAACGTAGATAACTTTGCTACCGCCATACCCTCCAGCTTGTTTGACGAAATCACGAGGACAAGCAATGCAACGATCGTACCTTGCAAAGTTCCTCCTGCCGCCAGTAATAAAACAGTAAGCGGTGAGAGAGCCGTCAGTTTAAAAACGGGCAATAAAATAATGGCCGCGAAAAATGCAATGACAGAAGGGACACCAAACCGCGCAAATATGTAGCCAGTTTTTCTCAGAGGCGTAACGAATAGATAGACTGCCGTCTTTTCATCCTTTTCCTCTAAAGAAACCATTGCCGCGATAAAGCAGAACATCGTGGACGGCAGCATTGCAAATAGTATGTCAATCAATTTGTAATAGGGAGAAATAACCGCCGTCATATGAAAACCGTCTGTCAAGGCTGCTTCTAATAAAGGTATGGCAAACCGGAAGAAAAAAACCGCAAGAATCGGCGCAAAACAACACACAGACAGCATCTTGTCCCGCCGCATAGATACTGCCATTTGGAAAAAGCTCCGTCTAATTGCTTTCATAGCTTTACACCTCCCACGCTGCCCCACATTTTCAGGATACAAGATCTTGAAAGTATAAATAAAATTACCATCATTGCCATTACACTCGAAAAGCCTGCCGCAGACAAAGAATGCCCTGAAACCACATCCATACAAACCTTGACAGGAAAATACCCGCACCACGCCGGAGTAATATGAAATAAATGCAAAATTGCAGGAACAAAGCAGACGGCTTCGATCGGCACAGTCCACAATATAAACTGGTTAAGGCTTACAATTTTTGTCGCAACGATTATTCCCGTCAATGTGAATATTACATTCGATATCAGCGTGCCAAGCAGTACAATGTGTAAATGATCTGCGCCTGCGGCTGACGCTAAAACAGCTGCGACGACAAGTGAAACAGCAGACAATGAACCAACTTTAGCAATGACGTATTCCGCCGCATGGGCAGGAGAAACCGCCAATGCGCAGGTTGTATGCTGATTCTTTTCCAAAAAGACAATCGCACCCATGAAAAACAAACCCATTGACGCAGGATCAGAAAAGATCAAAATTGCAGCAGCTTTTTCTTTCCAATTGTCAGGAATCACAAAAAGAACAGTAATATAAATTACGGTCAACACTGCATATAAAAAATAAAAACCATATTTTTCCTGAACGCGCAGATCTAATAAAAACAATTTCTTTAACCTCATAACAATGTCCTCCCCGTAACATCCATAAAAATATCATTTAAAGTTGGTTCATTGCTGTGAATAGACTGCAGGCGATTCTCAGTTATCAGGCTTTTCAGCCGCCTGTCCGAAGATATTTGTTCCAGCGGACAGCTTGCGCTGTGCTCTTCATTCTCAAACCATGTATAAGTTACGGTTGCCGCTCCTTTTGACATAATCAGATTGTGCGGACTGTCAAGGGCACATATTTTGCCATTTACAATAAACGCTACCCTGTCGCAAAGTTCGGCCGCGTCCTGCATATTATGCGTCGTCAAAAGAATGATTTTTCCTTTTGCCTTTTCCTCTAAAATCATGTCTTTCATCATACGGCTGTTTGCGGGGTCAAGTCCGCTGGTCGGCTCGTCAAGGCAGAGCAAGGGACAGCTTACTTTCCATGCATCTTTTAGTTTTGCAGCCACTTTTGCAACATAATTTTATCGACATTTCTTGACAGCTTTCGACATTGCAACATAAAAAGGTCAACCTTTATCAATCAATACTCAATCATAATCGCCTTGACCGAAATCTTCTTAATTTTTTCAGAATATACATACATCAGAATTTCATAAATTACAATAAAAACTGTAAGTGAAATAAGCATAACAGGAATGTCAAACTTATATGCAGGCATATCCTCAATATCCTTAAATACAATGTCCACCATAATTCGAAGCAATGCGTACTGATATACGGTTCCGATTGCAAAACCAATATAAGACATCGGTCTGTATCCGCCGAGAATTGCCCTGCAGCATTCTGTCTGCGAATAGCCGAATACCCTCATCATAGCGATAGTTTTTGTATTTCCGTTTATTACTGTAGTTATGGCAAGAAACAAAGTTGTAAATGCTAATACGAGACCGATAACCAACATCATCACACCCATCATTTCACTTGATAAGTCTTTCATGCTAAACGACATCTGTGTCATAGCCGAAAAGCAAAACGAAGCAAAAATAATGAAAAATACAAGTGCCTTTTTAGATCTCAAGGTATTCCTTTTTAAATCCTCTATAAATGCAAGTTCTCTGCCTTTTTCAGTCCTGTGCCTGGGCAGTTTAGAAGCAGCCTGCAGATTGTCTTTTAAAAGCAGCAGCACGGGCTTTTTTAATTTGTACCAGGCGTAATAAACCGAAAGCACCGAAAAACACACCGTCGGCAGTACCACGAAATAAAGTAAAATGCTCGGATGAAAATTTATAGTTATCTCAGGAAGCATTTTATCTTCATTCTGCGGAGCGTAAAACCACGGCATTATAAGAAATGCTCCTGCATATCCGCCCGCACTTCCGATAAGAGTACTGATTCCGAATACCCAAAAGCTTTTTGCAATTTTAAGATTTGAATATCCCAGAGCCTTTAATATACCAAGCTCTTTTTTGTGAGTATCAATATAATGTTTGATATAAAAAAACAGCATGACAACCGAAGTTAACAGCAAGCATCCGCCAGTTACAAGGCAAGTGACTTTTGCGGTAGAAACCTGAGCATTATAAAAAAACATTGACAATTCAGATGTTATTTCATTCTCAATCAACCGAACATCAAAATAAAAATTCAGGAACATCGTACATACAAGTACGGCGCAGCAGGCGATAATAGAAATGCCGATAAGTTTTGAAGCATTTTTTATTCCAACAAGCATACTGTCACCATCCAATCTCATAAGCGGTCTTCTGCGTTTCATTTGTATAAATCTCAGATATTTTTCCGCTGTTCATTTTTATAACTGTGTTCGCCATTTCCGCAATATTCAGATTGTGCGTTACCATTACGATTGTAAAATCATATTCGTTTTGAAGTTTGCAGATATAATCAAGCACCTGCCGGCCTGTCTGTTCGTCTAATGCTCCTGTCGGCTCATCAAGGAACAATATCTTGGGCTTTTTCGCTAATGCTCTTGCAACCGAAACCCTTTGCTGCTCGCCGCCCGAAAGTTCGCTTGGATATTTATGCAGTTTTTCTTCGAGTCCCACTGCCTCAATAACGGCTTTATAATCTTTGTTACCTGCCAGGTCAGCACCCATTTTCACATTTTTATCAACATCCATATTGGGCAGCAAATAATACTGCTGAAAAATAAATCCGACATTTTCTTTGCGAAATGCGGTTAATTCATCGTCGGAAAGCACTGTAATGTCTGTTCCGTGATAAGATACTTCACCGCCGTCAGGACGCTCAAGCCCCGAAATAACATTCAAAAGAGTTGACTTTCCAGAACCCGACGCACCGAGTACAACTACAAAATCCCCGTCTTTAATTTCAAGACTGATACCCTGCAATACCTGGAACCGGCTTTCTTTGCTGCCGTATGATTTTATAATGTCCTTAACTTTAATCATCGTTTCCGCACTCCTTTATATTTTTCAAAAGACTCGTAAATACCTCTGTAATCATCGAGCTGATCTCATCGGCCGTAAAGCGGCACATTCTGGTAGCACAAAGCGTTGCTATGCCGTGAGTATAAATCCAAAGGTGACGATATAGCTTTTCAGCTACAAATTCGTTAACTCCGTAATCATCCTGAATTGACAGGAGAATTTTCTCATAGCTTTCCTCTATCAATGGAAGTATCCCTAATAAATCGGGGATTTCCGACTGCTCTGTCATAAACAGAAGCTGGAAAAGTTTTGGCTCATTGACAGAAAAGAGAATGTATTGCATTCCTACGCCTTTAAAAGGGTGTTCTGCTGTTAAACCTTTATTGACATATTCTTTATACAGCATCTTAGCAGATTGAATCACAGCCTGCCAAACTTCTTCCATATTCTTGAACACAGTAAAAATTGGTCTTGCTGAACTGCCGAGGCGTATCCCCAACTCTCTGGAAGTTAAGGCTTCGAATCCGTCTGCTCTCACAATATCTAATGCAGCTTGCGTAATCTCCTCTTTTTTGAATTTTGCTTTTGGCGGCATTTCTCGATTCCCCATTCTAAATCATATGTTTTAAATCATATGATTTATTATAATCCAAATCATCCAAAAGTCAAGAAAATCATAAAAAGGGAATCTTGTATTCTCACCAGCACTGGTAGAAAGGGAAAGCTGTTAAAAACTATTTTTTTGATAGCGTTGAAGAAAAAGGCAAATCACTACCGTAACAATCTCCGCTGCCGTTGCCGAACACCATACATATCCTTCACCCAAAACAGCAGGAATTAAAAAGATAGCAAGTGCTTTGACAACAATTCCCCTGCTTACGGCAATCATATCCGATTTTACGGTCTGCTTTGTGGAATAAAAATATGCTGTAAAGATCAGGTTCACCGACATAAACAGGAAAGAAAGAGTAAAAACAGGAAGCGCCCCCGAAGCCATTCCCACCAATGCAGTGTCCTTGTTAAACAGTCTCACCACAGGTATCCTGAACACACACAGCACCACATAAATTATAGTAGAAGCTATAATATTTATCTTTATTCCAATACGAAAACAGCCTTTCAGTTCCTCCTTGTCATTCCGTCCAAATGCCTGCCCCCAAAGCGGCTGAAGGCCTCCCGCCACACCGGAAAGAATTGCATTGGCAAAAGAATAGATAAAACTCAGCACACTGAATGTAGATACCCCTATATCTCCAAGGGTATTTCCCAAAACCCAATTGTAGCACAGTGCGGTAACCGGTGTATTTAGCTGTGAAACACATTCCGGCACACCCCGTTTGCAGATCTTACCAACCAGCGCTAAAGAATGGCTGTACCTTTGGACACGGAGCTGGCCTTTCTTTCTGACAAAATGACTGAGCAGAACCACAAGAGATAATACCTGCCCCAGACCGGATGCAACCGCTGCCCCTTTAAACCCCATTCCAAGCGGAAAAATAAAAAGCCAGTCAAGAAAAATATTCGTGACCGCCCCGACACACATCCCAGAAAATGCCAAGCCTGGCGCGCCGTCATTTCTCACAAAAACCGAGAGACAATTGCTGAGCAGAAAGGGTGTCGAAAACAGCGTATAATAAAACAGATATTCCTTTGCCATAGGAAGAATTGTCTGACTGCTTCCACATAGCAATGCGATCTGCTTTGGGAGCAGAGTTCCAATCAGCAGCAAAGCCACCGACAGCAAAAGCGTCATGATCAACGCTGTCATAAAAGCGTCATTTGCCCCTTTTTTATCCCCTCTGCCAAGCCGGATGGCAATGACAGTGGAGCCGCCCATTGCAAACAGGCTGGAGACGGCCACCAACGCAGTAATAAAAGGCACCGTAATATTGACGGCAGCCAGTGCCAGATGCCCGACTCCCTGCCCTACAAAAATCCCATCTACAATATTGTACAGATATGTGACGCACAAAGCGCCTGCAGATGGGATGATATAACGCCATAGCGTTTTGTTTTTCTCCTGCATAAACTTACCTCTCTTTCGATTTCATAATGACTGAATATTGACCTTCACAACCGCTATACAGTATAATCTGTATAGTAACTATACAGTCAAGAGGTGAATTTAAAAATTGAAAAAAAATAATTATCTTACCATCAGTGAATTTTCCAAAATATCCGAAGTCAGCAGAAAAGCACTGATTTTTTACGACAATGCAGGGCTGTTCTCCCCGGAATGCACCGGCGAAAACGGTTACCGCTATTATTCCCATGAACAGATTTATACGATATCCGTTATCAATATCCTGAAAGAACTTGGTATGCCGCTGGATAAGATCAAGACCTATATGCAGACACCGTCACCGTCCGAAGCTGTCTGGCTTTTGGAAAACCAGGAGCATATCCTTTCACAGAAAATAGAACATCTCCGCAGAATCCAGGATATGTTGATCTCCAAAAAAGAGAAATTGAGGGAAGGAATCAGTGCAGATATTTCAGAAATAAAACTTTTCCGTCAAAAAGAAACTCCTCTTTTCATCAGCAATGCCTTCGACATGGAAAAATCTGAAATTTCCGATGATATCTGGCTTAATTTTTACCTGAAATGCAAAGAAAACCGGCTTGCCTTTGGGTATCCGGAAGGTTTTCTGGTAAAGAAAGAACATCTGCTTTCCGAAAAGACATCCACTGCAAACCATATTATCTGCCATGTAGGAAACCAGGCCTATGCCAACAGCTTTATGCCGGAAGGGACATATCTTACCGGCCGGGGACAGGGCAGCTTTAACGATACACAGCCCGTCTATCACAGACTTTTGCAATATATAAAAGAGCATGGCCTTACCATAACCGGAAATGCTTATGAAGAACGGCTGATTGATGAAGTCGGGGCATTTGACAAAGAACAGCAGATCATACAGGTCAGCATACAGGTCTCTTTATAAATCCTGGCAGCTCTTTGTATATATTGCATAAACAAAAGCCCCCAAGCATTTCGCTGATTGCCGTGGCAGCCGCAGCCCCCACAAGCCCCCAGGAAAAAACCGCCATAAAAAGCGCATCCAGCACCATATTTGTAAGCCCGCATACTACAGTGACCATAAGTCCCATCTGCGGCCTTTCCGCCGTAATAAAAAAACTATTATCCAGCATTTCCCCTTCCGCTCTCATAAGCGCCGCTAGGGGACGGATAAAAATAAAACTGATAACGGCAATGTTTTTTTCCTTCCGTCCTCCTTGTATGCAAAATGCCCGTTATCAGCCATACAGCCGATAACGGGCATAACCTTTATTGATTAGATAAAATCAGTGTTAACCAACACCCCTGTCATAATGATCTGCATCTTACTTCGACACAGCAATCTTATCCTTGATAATCTCTGTCAGCATATCTGCCGCCTCATCCATACCGGAATCTTCCAGTTCTTTGATCATCTTATCATATGTCTTATCAAAGTCAGATTCTTTTGCCGTTACACATGCAACTAACTGGGATTGGGATATCTCATCCAGCTTATTCCCGATCTCATCGAACTCGACCGGTTTCGACATTGCCCAGAGCGGCGGATAATCCGGTGTCTCAAATTCATCTGCCTGCGGGAAGATATCTAGCAGAAGCTCTGTATTCCATGCCTCACATGCTGCTTTCTGCTCCTCATTGTATTTCGCAAGTACTTCTTCTTTGCTGTCCGGCCTGTATGAATTGCCTGTAGAATCCTCTACGCCTACGCCATAGCGCGGGAATGGGTAGCTGTGGAATCCGACGCCTGTGGTTTTCGCATAGTTCTTGTCATTATTTGACGCGTCGATCTCTTCCTGTTCACGGTAACGATGACCGTTTTCATCAACTTTATAGTTTACATCTTCGATTCCCCAGTTGATCAGCACCTGGCCCTCATCAGAGCAGAGATAATCCAAAAACTTGATTGCCGCCTCCGGATTCTCGCATGCCGTCGTAATGCCGACGCCCTGACCGGTTGCGAGACCCTGATACATCATGGTCGGAACCTTTACAGATTCGTCCATTCCAAGCGGAAGTCCGCAGTAAGTCTGCCCAAGCTTGCCGTCCTGCTTCAGGATCTTCTCGCCGTCCTGATAATCCCAGAGGGTATCAAAAAGAGCGAGTACCCGGCCGGACGCAATCTTTGCAATATAATCATCATGAGTCTGGGTTGCAAATTCAGGATCCAGGATTCCTTCGTTATACATCCTGTTCATCCATTTGAAATATTCCCTTACCTTCTCAGATGTGAACTTGAACGTGGCATTGCCGTCGTCATCTACCAGCCACTGCCCATTATCTGGCGCCCCCTCTGCGATATATCCTGCCGGATTGCCTAAGGTAATCATCCAGTGCCAGTCAGAAGCGGAAAGGCTGAAACCGATATTGTCCATACCGTCCTCTGTCTTTGGATGAACCGCCAGATAATCCTTGATCATCTTCTCAAATTCATCCAAGCCCTTCGGAACCTCATAGTTATTCTCTTTTAAAACATTAAACTGTATCTGCGCCGTACCTGCATCCTCAAACTTGGTACCGCCCATATCATAAGAACATAACTGATAAATAGAAGGGTCATCCTTGGAATATTTCAGCTTATCAAACTCATCGCCGTACATCTTCTTGATATTCGGGCCATACTCTTCAATCAAGTCTGTCATGTCAATCAATACACCCGCATCGATCAGGCTGCCCGCGTCGCCCTTTGCATAAATGATATCCGGGAAATTCTGCTCCGCAATCATCAGTGATATCTTCTGCTTATCCTCGCCTACCGGATGATCTGTCTTAAGCTTCACACCGGTTGCCTCAGTCAGAGCCTCCGCTACAGGATCTGTCCACGGATCATCCTCCTGCAAATCCGCATTATAGAAAGTCAATTCTGTCACACCGTCTGCATCCGTGCTCCCGCCGGATTCTTTCTTCTTGCCGCATCCCGCCGCCATACCGGCAGCCATAAATACTGCCAATAGTAACGCCATAATTTTCTTTGCTTTCATACTATTTCTCTCCTTATATCATTTCTTTCTTCATTTCTATATGTCATTCTCATGCAGAACCGCCGCCGGCAGCTTCCCTTCATAATTCTTTATTGATTATTCGCCTGTCCATCCGCCTTGCGCTGCCGGCAGTCTTTTGCGTACATTAGCTATTCCGGACAGAGGAATCAGTCTTTGACCGCCCCAAGCGTCATACCTCCTACAAAATATTTCTGCAGGAACGGATATACCACGAGGATCGGCACCGTCGCAACAATGGTGATTGCCATACGCACAGACATCGGTGATACTGCGTTGGTGAGCTGCGAGGTCTGATGCGGGTCGATCTGGATCGTCGCCTGCTCCATAATCTGATACAGTACATACTGCAGGGTCGGAAGCTCTCTTGCATACAGATAGGTATCCATGAAGCTGTTCCACTGTCCTACCGCCAGGAACAGGGCGACCGTCGCGATCGTCGGTGTACAAAGAGGCAGTATTACTTTGAGCCAGATTGTAAAATCATTGGCGCCGTCAAGCTTCGCGGCCTCCTGCAGGGCAATGGGCAGCCCTTCGATAAAGGAACGCATCAGGATCACATTGTATACCCAGATCAGTCCCGGAATAATATATACCCAGAAATTATTTGACAGATTCAGCGTCCTTGTTAAAAGTAAATATTCCGGAAGCAAACCGCCGCTGACATACATGGTAATGATAAATAAAATCGTAAAAGGCTTCTTAAAGTAAAAATCTTTTCTGCTGAGAACGTAAGCAAGCATTGCCGTACAGATCACGCCGACTACCGTTCCGACTACCGTCTTGACTACCGACATCATGAACGCGGCGCCAAGATCATTTTCTTTAAATATATAGGTGTAATTGCCGAGCGTAAATTTCCTTGGAATGATAAAATTCACATTTCTCATGGTATCCATGGAATCATTCAGTGAAATAGCCAGTACATTCAGGAACGGATATACCGTTATCACAATCAGAATCAGGCATAATACCAACAGTACATAATCAAAGGCTTTCTCACCCTTTGAGCTTTTTATCTGATAATCATTTCTCGCCATCGTTCCGCCTCCTATACCAACTTATCTTCACCGATCAGCCCTGCAACCTTATTTGCGATAAACAGAAGGATCACGCCGACTACCGACTGGAACACGCCGATCGCAGTACCAAGTCCATAATTGTTATTGCCAATACCACGGACATAAGCAAACCAGGAAAGAACCATTGCATGATCCTGTACCACGCTGTTGCTTAAGAGCATCTGACGTTCCATACCTACATTCAGAGCCGAACCAATGCTCATGATCAGGAGAACAATGATGGTAGGCTTGATGCAAGGAAGCGTCACATTCCAGATTCGCTGGAAACGGTTGGCGCCGTCCACCTTCGCCGCCTCGTAAAGTCCCTGGTCGATACCTGCCATTGCGGAAAGGTAGATGATCGCATCCCATCCCATTTCCTTCCAGACATTGATCAGGCAGACCACAACCCATAACACCCACGAATTCGTAGACATCAAATGGAGCTTCGTGTTCAGCATCGTATCAATCGCACCGCCGTCGTTGAAAAGCATCTTCGCAATACTCGCAATGATAACCCATGATACAAAGTGCGGAAGATAAGATACTGTCTGAGTAATTTTCTTAAACTTGGTGAAGCACAGTTCATTCAATATCAATGCAAACAAGATCGCTGATATGGTTCCAATCGCAATACCTAAGATACTGATTGCGATGGTATTGATCATCGTCTGCGGGAATAACCGGTCGGTAAATGCTTTCACAAAGTTGTCAAATCCCACAAACTTCCTTTCCCACACCGGCAGCGCAAAGGTTCCGGGCTTCACTTCCTGAAATGCCATCGTCCAGCCCCACAAGGGTATGTACTTGAAGATAATCAGCCAGATTACGAAAGGCACCGACATCAACAGAAGATATCTCTGTCTCCACATGAGATTCAAGGAAAATTTTTCTTTTATTACTGTTTCTTTTTTCTTCTTTTTCATCCTCTCTCTCAACCT
>ERZ808044.487-NODE-487-length-41527-cov-12.360651_pt1 | contig 41527 bp, 33 predicted proteins | sample MGYA00380195_ERZ808044 | MGnify/ENA primary metagenome ERZ808044 (study PRJEB31490, sample SAMN06133423) | mouse gut metagenome | isolation source: Z7_2 | host: mice | place: China: Chengdu | collected 2015-05 ...
GCTCCTTTTACTTTCAGTTTGGGCTTTTCCTTTGTGTGGATCACCATAGGCTTGTCATCCACTTTCTTGATGTTGAAGCTGCCTCACCTCCATTTGTGCAAAAAAATAGCACCTAAACCATATGGCTCAGATGCCGCAAATGCTGTCACATTACCTTACTTTCCGCTGCGTTGTCTCATGGGTGAAGCCTGAATCGTACTTTCCTCCCTCAAGATTTTTCAGGAATACTTCCTGTCTGCCTGTTCCAAATTCTTCATACATCGCCTTTACCGCCTCACTCTTGATACTGTCGGTTGCAAGCGCATTTTGTGACAGCGTGTAGAACAGATTAAACCTGTTTCGCAGACGGGAACGGCAAGCGTCCAGTTCCTTCATCTGCCCAGATTCCCCATACTCCAGCCGTGACCTGTCATCCATGCTGATACCCAGTATTTTCAGGAAGTCAAGACATTCTTCGGAACATCTCTGTTCGTCAAATTTCCATTCCTTGTCTTTGTTGTATCCTCCACGCAGAAATGCTTCCAGTTGCTTTTCATCTGCACAGTATCTTGCAAAAAGCGTTGTGTTCTCCGCAAAACAACTCTCCATCCACTTTTCTTTTCCCCCGCACGTTATTCCAAGCGTCGCCATATCCTCCGCAAGTTCCTTTAGTGACAGCCAGCTCTCTTTCACTGCAAAATCAATGAAATCAAGTAAATCCATAAGTGAATTTGTTTCACTCCCTTTGCGGTTTTCCGTCACAAGAATCATATCCGTAATATTCATAACAGCCTCCAATCTGTAAGGGCAGAGCAATAAGTCCTGCCCTTAACACTGTATTGTCAAAGTGTAATTATTTACTGCTGCTCAACATTCTTTTTCTTCTCCATTGCAATCTTCTCATGGATATTGGTATTATACAGGTTGTAGAGGTCTGTCCCTTTTTCAATAGTATTATCAAAAGGAATTACCACGTTTCCGCACTTCATAAGTCCCATACCGCTTGACGTGTTGGTAACAAAACGCAACTGCGCCTCCGACACGCCGATTACCTCTGCCATACGGGAACTGTCCGTATTTGCCTGTTTCAAGAGTGCCACAAACTCCGAGTTGGCAAGCATGGTTGTCGCCGTGTAATTTTGCAGCAGGTCAACTATATTCTGCGTGATCCCGGTACACAAGCCGCCCTGTTTTCTCACTTTCTTCCAAAGCTGCTGTAAATATTTTGCGGAATACTCCGAATTTAACAGCATATGGAACTCGTCAATATAGAGCCATGTTGCAATTCCCCTCTTGCCGTTTGCAATGATGCGGTTCTGTATGCTCTCCATCATTACAAGCATGATAATAGGCGAAAGTTCCGTACCTAAGTCACGGATTCCATACACCGTAAAGCGGTTATCCACATCCACATTCGTCTGGTGGTTGAAGATATTCAGCGAACCGTTGACAAACAGTTCCAGCGACAACGCTATATCCTTTGCCTCGTCCTCCGGCTGGTTCATCAGTATTTCATAAAAATCAGACACGATTGGCACATATTTATCGTAGATAATGTCTTTCAGAAACTAATTTTGTAGCCCCTGCGTGCCAAAATTTTATTTCATATGGGAATATCAATAAACAGCAAAGAAGCGAATTAAAACACACCTTTTACGCCGCTCATTTAAAACACTGGCACTCCTTTATAAGCAAAAACATTTGTATATAAAACTGGCGGCAGAGTTTATACCCTGCCGCCAATCTGCCTATATGTAAATAATTTCCTCATTTACAATCTCCCTCGCACAAGCCCTTATGTTATTAAGGCGTTGTACCCATTCCAAGGCATTTTCTGCCTTTAGCTGTTCCGTTAATGCCCTGTGCCTGTTTCATGCCCTCTATGAGCCTTTCAAAGCGTTCCTATGCCTGCCTGTCGATATCAGCAATGTAAGCGTTGAGCCTGCCGCTTGTGAGAAGATTGGTGTATGTAACCTTTCGGTACTGCTTCAGATAGTCCAAGTGCCGCTGTCCCCATGTGCCTATCGGCTGTTCTTCGGCGGGTAATCTTAAATCTGGAATAAGATACCCATTTTCTTCGTGATATGTGCCGTCTAACTGTTCAAATAATGATGTCATATGCAAAAACTCCTTTTCTGTATAGTCTGGTTTTTGCGGGGTATCTGCAAGCAATGTATCAGCAGGCTGTATGTATATGTTATCTTTAAGTTAAGTAATCCCCTTCCCAATGATAAGTAATTTTCATATACAACCGCCTTTCTTTGTACTAAACTGTTTACGGATACGAAAAAAGAGTTATCACCCACTTATCATTCACATAGGCGTTAGCGGTATCAATCAGACGATAGCCTGCCTGCAAAGCACTGGTCACAGAAGCCTCTGCTTCATCCGGGCTTAACAGGAAAGTTCCGATACCTGCCATTGGCATTTTTACTCCATTGTTCAAAGTTGTGTATTCCCTCGTTTTTCCTCCTATTTTTACTTATTCTGGTTGAAATTATTTTTCAAACAATAATGAACTGATGCTCTCCTTAATCCTGTAATCATCCGAATCATACCTAAGTATCAGAGGTTGTGATAAATCCATTGCAAGAATTCCCATTATAGATTTCGCATCCACCGTTCGCCTTCCTAAACCCAGCTCAAAGTTCACATCAAACTGGTCAATTAAATTTACAAACTGATTCACTTGATCTACGCTGTTAAACTTTACATATATCTGCTGCATATCCTTCTCCTCTTTCGTAAATTTGAGAAAATAATGATACCCTGGTTCATTTTAAAACCGTAATACTACCTCGGCTTCTTTTATTTATAGGTCAATTATATTACTTCCATCTGTTGCCTTAGCAGTAATCTTAACCTTCTTGGTTTCCGGAATGTACCGTGTCCCGGTAAGACTCCCGCACAACTTAAACGCACCCTGTCCCATAAGCTTAAGGTTTTCCGGCAGTTTTATCCCTGTCAGGCCGCCACAAAATTGAAAACAGTACTCTCCAATTTCCATAACCGTATCAGGAATCCGAAGTGTCCCGGTCAATCCCGACTGCCCACTAAATGCCTCATTCCCAATCAGCACTATATTCTGTACTCCCGCACAGCAGGCAGCCAGCGCTGCATAGCGGCTGGTACAAATTACCTGAACGCTGTCAGCGGCATCTTTAAATGCATTCGGGTCAATGGCAGGCAGTACCATATCTGTAGTTCTCTGGTTTTCTGCCAGGCGTTCCGGCTTGCGGGTACCGGGAATCGGTACAATGTAGGGCTTTTTGCAAAGCATCCATGCCATATCCAAACATCCGCCTCTGAAACGCCAGACGAAAATCTGATACCCTCCATCCAGTTTCCGGTTCCCACTGCTTTCGTCAGAAGTTCAGCGCTTTCTACTTTCGCTTTCTTTTCTATTTTATCTGTCTTTTTAGACAGTCTGGTTGCCTCAAAGCATTTGTGTTTAATAGCATTCCTGAAAAATATTCAGGATTTCTTCATGGGTCATTTTCTTATAGCTGCCGGGAGCCAGATTGCAGGAATCCGCGATGGCCTTCAAGTCGGTAGATTCATTTACCCCCAATTCCCTCAGAGTAGTGGGAAGTCCGATCTCCTTGATGAAGTCCGCCAGTGCCTCCACACCGGCACAGGCCAGTTCTTCCCCGGTTTTGCCCGACGGGGAGATGCCCCACACATTCACAGCGAACTTTTGGAATTTAGTCAATCCCTCCTTATAAATATGGCGGTAGTAAACCGGATGCAGCACCGCGAGCCCCGCGCCGTGATTGCAGTTGGTGTAAGCCCCAAGCTGATGCTCCATCTGGTGGCACTCGAAATCCATCCGTTTACCCAGCTTAATGACACGGTTTTCCGCCATGGTGGACTCCCACATCAGATTACTCCTGGCAGTGTAATCCTCCGGGTTTTGGACCGCCGCCCGCAGGTCCCGAATCACGCCCCGCATAAGCGCCTCCGAAATGTCATCCGACACATTGCCCCCGTCCGGTTCGCTGAAATAGGTCTCCATGATGTGGGACAGAATGTCGAATCCACCGGACACCATCTGCTTTTTCGGAACGCTGTAAGTATAGGTGGGGTCCATCAGCGCAAATCTGGCATTGCACTTGGGATAGTCCCGCCCGGTTTTGACTTTCCGTTCCTCGTTGGTGATGACCGCGCCGCCATTCATCTCACTGCCGGTTCCGGCCACCGTGACGATGACACCCAGAGGAAGCGGTTCAAACTCAATGACACCAGGTCTTGCCCAGAAATCTGCCCAAATGTCGCCGTCATAAACCGCCGCCATAGAAATCGCCTTACAACAATCCATGACGCTGCCGCCGCCCACGGCGAGAATCAGGTCCACCTTGTTTTCCCGGGCCAGCTTTGCCCCCTCCAGCACCTTGACATAGGTCGGGTTTGCCCCGATGCCGGAAAATTCCACAATTGTTTGCCCGGCTTTTTGCAGGCAGGCCACTACCTCGTCATAAATGCCGTTCTTCTTAACAGAACCGCCTCCATAAGCCAGCATGACGGTCTGTCCGTAATGGCCGGAAAGGCAGGCCAGATATTCCTTGACACAGCCCTTTCCAAAATAAACTTTCGTTGCATTTTCAAAAATAAAGTTGTTCATCTTCGTTCTCCTTATCCTCTTGAAAATAATACCTCTATGTTACACTTTCCTTTGCCGGAATGCGATTGCCTCATCGATCCATCCTTCTGCAACCGTACCGGTTCCCAGCCCGAAGTCATGCCCCGGCCCCGTTTGCATGTCTTTTGTTACCTATAGTATAAAAAAATCGAGACTTCCGCAGAAGTCTCGATTCGTTCATTAGTTTATACCCAAAGGTTGTATCTAAAAACATTCTATTCTTCATTAATTAACACTCTGTTATTGTTTCAGCGTTTCCTCCTGCAGCCTGTCAAATTCAGCCATGCACTCATCCACTGTAGCACCGTTCAATAATTCCCGCACGATAAGGCAGGTGTTGCCCCACTGTTCCAGCTCCATGTTTGCGTTAGCACCGAGAACATAGATATTGGACTGAATCCTGTCATTCAACGGCTTCAGGGCCGGAATGCATTCCACTTCCACATTCTTTGACGGCGAGATGACTTTATTGGTCTCCGCATAGACCTGGAGAGCCTCATCGGATAGCATAATATCCAACACCTGCAAAGCGTCTTCCGCATGCTCCGCCTCCGCACCGATACTGAAACCAGTCATTGGCATTACCGGCATCTGCCCTCTGGTACTGGGAAATCCGATGACCAGCATCTCAAAGTCCGGATTACCATAGGCGGTATCCGTATTTGCTGCTCCCCAGTAAGCCATTACGATCGGTGTCTTCTGTGCCAGAAAATCGGCGCCTTCCCCTTCAATCGCTTCACTCACGTATGCCTTATCGGCATCAATATACCCCTTGTCGATCATCTCCTGCAGGAACTCGAAACCCGGGCGCATATAATCACTGTACTTGCTTTTTCCACTGTTTAAAGCCTCAATTTCCGCCTCCGTATTCCCACCGTTGTACAAATCCGCATAAGCCTGTGCCAGCACGAAAGTCTCCAGCCACCACCTGTTGGCTCCTACCGGCGTTTCAATTCCGTTTTCTTTGAACACCCTGCAGCATTCCAGAAATTCCTCCGGTGTCTCCGGCAGTTCTAGTTCGTACTGATCAAACATATCCTTATTGATAAACAACCCGTAAGCTACCACCTCCTGCGGAATTGCGACCAGCTTTCCGTCAACAACATTCGCCGTCTTTACCACATCCCTCAGATTGTCGACACATGCGAGTTCCGACAGATCCATCAACTTTCCTTCCTCTCCCAATGCCTTTATGGTATCAGGATTGAGCAGATAGATATCGTCCATATTGCTACGCGCCCTGTCAAGCGTCACGTCATCATAGGTTTTATCCTGATAATCTTCGGCCGTATAAGTCACATAATCCACTCTGAGCCCCAGTCTCTCTTCCGCCATAATGACCGTTTTATCCGTCGCACTTCTTGCAGTATTGACTGTGTCCGCCTCCGTTTTCTCCATGGGACTGAACATACTCACAACCTTTTTCGTATCCTCTTCCCCCGAAAGCAGATTATTGGTATTTTCCTTTTTCCCACAGGCTGCCGCCACAAGCACAACAGTGCATATCAGAAAGGCTGCCGCCGCTTTTATGGGCATTCCCTTACTTTTACGATTCATATTACGTTCCCCTCCTACTTTTTTATCACATACTGCCTTATGATCTGCCATAGTAATTCCACATCAACAGGCTTGGTTAAATGAACGTTCATACCGGATCTAAGCGCCTCTTTCTCATCCTCCGCAAATGCATTGGCCGTCATGGCTATGATCGGGATTTCACCTGCGTCCCCACGGTTCAGGGCCCGTATTGCTTTCGTCGCCTCATAGCCGTTCATCACCGGCATCTGTACATCCATCAGGATTGCATCGAACTCTCCCTCAGCAGAGGCCGCAAAACGTTCCACCGCTAACTGCCCGTTTTCTACAATTTCGCAGGTAGCATTTTCTATGGATAAAACTTCCTTCAGAATCTCCGCATTGATCTCATTATCCTCCGCAGCCAGGAAATTCAGTCCCTCCATACTGTCGGTCTCCGCTTTCCGGCTCTCCTGCTGCTCCCTGCCGCCATTCTGTATCTTCATCACCTTTTCTTTCAATGCAGATACGAAAAACGGCTTCGGCATAATTCCTGTCATTTCCACAGGAGGCGCCTGGACTTCTTCCTCTTCCTCATATTCCGTAACAAACAGGAGCGGCGCCCCCGGTGTGAGCTGCCTGATCTTCTCCGCCGCCTGCCGGGCATCCAGACCTGGTATATCCCAATCTACCAGAATGAGTTGATATTCCTTGCCGCCAATACCAGAAGCCTGCAGCCGCCGCACAGCCTCTTCCATGCTCTGCACCGTATCCACCGCCACATCCATATCCTGCATGAGCGTCTGAATGTTCTCCCCGCTTAGTGCATCGCTATCAACCACCAGCATTCTGGAAATCCCGCTTTCCTTCCAGAACTGTCTGTCTGCCTGCCCCTCCGGTATCCGGAATTCCAGATCTACCTGAAAAAGGCTTCCCTTATCCAACTCGCTGGAAACATCAATCGTGCCGCCCATGAGTCCCACGATATTTTTCGTGATCGCCATGCCAAGTCCGGTTCCCTGCACCTTATTTGTGGTGCTGTTCTCCGCCCTGGTAAATGCGTCGAAGATCGTCTTCAGATATTCCGGCGTCATGCCGTACCCGTCGTCCTCCACTTCTATCTTTATATGTTCAAACTGGCTGGAACGCTGTTTTAACCCAATAATCCTAAACCAGATGTTGCCGCCTGCTGGCGTATACTTCACTGCATTGGAAAGCAAATTGAGCAGAACCTGATTGACCCGCATCTCATCCCCCAGCAGACGTTCATGCTTCACACCGGTCACCGTCACGTAAAATTTCTGTTCCTTAGCCTTTGCCATGGGGCGGATGATCGCATCCACGGATGACACCAGGTCGTTTAAGGTAAACTCCTCCACCGAGAGCACCACCTTACCGCTCTCGATCTTAGAAACATCCAAAATATCATTGATCAGGCTCAGCAGATGCTGTCCGGACGCCATGATCTTCTTCGTGTACTCCCTCACCTTATCCGGGTTATCCGCGTCTCTGTCTAACAACATGGTGAAGCCGAGCACTGCATTCATCGGCGTCCGGATATCATGGGACATATTCGAAAGAAACATCGTCTTGGAATTGCTTGCGGCCTGTGCCGCCTGAAGCGCCTCTGCCAGCTGTCTGCTGTGAAGCTCCCGCTCCGCCTCCTGCTCCTTTCGGATTCGGATCTGCTGTCTCTGGTTAAAATAATATATCACACAGCACAGAAAAAACGCAATCAGCATCACAGCCACCACGATAAAGATATTTTTATTGACTGTCGTCCCTTCCTGCTGGATCGCCTCGATTGGCACATAACCGATCAGGTAAATGGTTCCGCCGTTCACTGACCACATATAGTTCAGTGCCTTTTTTCCCCGGATATCATGGTTGAACATAATATCCCTGCTTTCTCTCAGGCAGGCATCCACCTCTTCTAGAAGCCCTTCTTCCTGAATATCATTTGCCCGATAGAAATCTTTCAGGTTCAGATGCCCCGCATCCCGCTGTCCCATTCCCTTGGGTTTCAGGACAAGACGCTCCGTCTCCGCATCCATAATATACAGCATAGCTTTCTTATTATAGAATCCGTTCGGAAGAGATCTGTCTATGGAATCATAGATATATTCCACATAGAGCATAGCAACTTCCTCTCCATCCTTTATAACAGGACATTTCATAGTATATGCCCACGTACCCATATAGTTCAGGTATGACTGTGAAACCGCCACGCCGTCTACCGTTCCGCCGGCGGAAAAGTCCAGTTCCTCCTCCGTAAATACTTCGCCGTTATCAGAGATTCCCTCTGTCTCTCCCACACGTATCATGGAAACCTTCGTCATCGTCTGACTGCCGCCATAGAAACGCAGCTGTTCCTCAGGATTCTCCGCCGACGCAATCTCCTGCGCCATCAGTTTCTGGAATTCCGCCTCTTTATTCAGGATTGCCTCAATCGTACTCTTAATCAGGTCCAAACTCTCGCCCAGATTCTGAATTGCCGACTCCGACATCTCCACAGAAATTTTCCTCGATACGGAAAATACTACCGCTCCCAATATGCAAAATACCAAAATAATAGAAATCAGCAGGGAAAATCCCTTATCTATCTTTCTTGTGTTCTGTTTCTCTCTCATTGTGCTCTCCACATACTATTCCATGCTTTTCGTAAAACACATCATTTAAGTTATTGGTCTTATATTACCACAAATTAATCCCGAAAACAATTGCGAACCCTCGATTTATGGGCTTCTCTTAAAAACAATACCTTTATGTTACACCTGCCTTTGCCAGAATGCGGAAGCTTCTTCTTCCCCTACTCGCTTGCGCCGAGTACGGGCAGTTCTTGCTGCATCCTTCCGCTCCGCGCCCGTGTGCACTATAAAGTAAAAAAATCGAGGCTTCCGCAGAAGTCTCGATTCGTTCATCCGTTTATACCCAAAGGTTGTATGTAAAAATCCGCTCTATTAGTGAAGTACCGTTTGGATTGCCGACAGAAAGCGTTTTACTGTTTCCGATGGTGTCGGAGAGTGAAGCAGTCCATAAGGGATGGAATGGTTCCATTCCACGGGAATCACTTTTAACAGAGGATGCACATTATCCCATGCCCAGACTGCCATCAGCACATCATTACTGTTTTCACAGCGGTTGAATACGTCCACACTGTAAAAGTCAAAATCCACAATCTGAATCTGATTGTGATTCTGCCAGATGTCATCCCGAAGCACATCCACATAATGGCTCCAGTTTCGGTGCATCAACATCAGCCGTTCTCCATATAAATCCTGAATGGTTAGGCGGTTTTTATCAGCAAGGCGATGGTGGATGGAAACCGCGCAGCAAATCGGCTGTCTGGAAATTTCAAAACCCGCACAGTTCCGCAGCTTTATTAAAACTCCCGGCATCCGCCACACGGATAAAAGTTTCAAGTTGAGGATTATACACCGGCAGCACCTCTTTTCCTTCTTAAATCTTTCGGCTTTTCCGCCGTTTTTGGTATCATCCATGAACATCCAAAACGCTGCACTCCTTTCATTCTTTTTCCCTCGTACAGCTATTTGGGACTTAGGTTCTCATTGCACCATCAACGGACAAGATCTCGCCAGTCACATAACTTGCCATATCACTTGCCAGGAATAAGAATGCATTTGCAATGTCCTCTGCTTCTCCTACACGACGAAGCGGAATCGCATTGATGAGCGGCTGGATCATCTGCTCCGGAAGCGCTGCCACCATATCGGTGTTCGTAATCCCAGGCGCTACCGCATTTACACGGATATGGCTTGGCCCTAATTCTCTTGCCAGCGACCAGGTAAGTCCGTTTACTGCTGATTTGCTGGTCGGATATGCAACTCCCCCCGGCTGTCCGCAGATACTAACCATAGAGCTGGTATTCAGAATTACACCGCCGCCCTGCTCTTTCATAATCTTTACAGCCGGCATCACACCGTTCATAATCGCATTGACATTCAGCTGCATGATCTTCGCAAATTTCTCAGAAGTATAATCGTCAATTTTTGTACTGTCAGAAATGCCGGCATTATTGACCAAAATATCGACTCTTCCGTACTTTTCTTTTGCTTTTTCAATCTCTTTTGCTACTTCATCGGCATCACTCAAATTCGGCCATGCCCCGGATACTTCCCATTCCGGATTCTCCTCCTTTAAAGCCGCAAGTGCCTTGTCCACTGTCTCCTGACAGGAACCAAACAATACTACTTTCGCCCCATTTTCCAGAAATTTCTTTACAATTGCGTATCCGATACCACGAGTCCCTCCGGTAATTACCGCCACTTTATTTTTCAGCATTCATAAATCTCCTTTCTATCATATTAATCTTAAGTTTGCCCTATCTATACTATACTATGTACAGTCTATATTTTCCATAAGTTTGTCAAATTATTTTCAATGCATTTTTATTTCTTAAAGCCCTAGTGACAAAACACTAGTACAGCACTTTTTAATTAGCTACACTTTTTAAAAATGTTTCAGTAACCACAGTTTCAAACGCATCAATATCGTCCAGATTCCATGTTCAATGGTACACTACTGGAGTTTCATTGATCTCATCAAAATATTTGTAGATTCGGGTCACCAGTTCATCCTTTGCTTTGACCCGTATATTTTTCAGCATCTGCTTTGTCATCTTGCTAAAGAAACTTTCTACAAGATTAAGCCATGATGCGTGCTTTGGCGTGAACATAAACTCCCTGAAAGAAAAGTCGCTTAAACCTCACGGTCTAAGCGACTTTTCTTCAGGTTTTTTTTTACAGCCCTTGATATCTTCCTTCTTTTCATCATAATTCCGGCAATACGTCAGATTGTTAAGCACATCGTATATGCAGACCAGATGCATCCCATCAGATTTGACGGCTTCTCTGCGTCCCCTAATAAATGTACGTGCTCCCCTTGCATCGCATCGTACAAATCTCTGTTAGAAGTATAACCAACAGATACAATCACGGTGTCAGCCTCCACCGATTTTACATCCCTGTGGATTCCCTGAAGGCTCTGATTCAATGCCCTGTCTCTGATATTGGGTTCATTATATGTGACTATCTCAATATAGGCCTTACCGTCCTCATATTTGATGACCTTGGAATTTTTAAGAATATCAACTTTATAAAATTCCATCAGATCCAGCAGGCAGTTATAATTAGAGGCGGATAATCCTTCCACATTTAAAATGGTCGGGCATGTTTCTACAAGTGTCACCTTTTTATTCTTCCGTGCCAGATCATATGCCAACTCGCATCCGGTCAGTCCGCCACCGACAATGACAACATTCTGATCCTGAATATTCTGATTCAGCAATGCATCCACCGCATAACGGACATTTGGCTGATCAAAGCCGGGTGTGTCCAGCTTCCTTTCTCTTGCTCCTGTAGCAACAAATATTTCGTCATAGCCGTCCTTGTCTTCCGGTTTGAATTCTGTATTTAACAAAACATGAACGCCCGTATCCTTCATCTGTTTTCGATACCATTCAATCAGGCGGCGATCGTCATCTTTAAAATCAAAGGCCGCTGCCGCAATAAAGATACCTCCTAACACATCTTTTTTCTCGTACAGATCGACATCATGACCGCGCAGCGCACAGACTCTTGCTGCTTCCATTCCTGCAATTCCGCCGCCAACAACAGCAATCTTCTTTTTCGTATCTGCTTTACTGATATTGTAATGATTTTCCATTCCACATCTCGGGTTCAGTGCGCAGGAGATATCCTTTAAAGCCATCTTTTCATAATCAAACTGAACGATTCTGGCAAGACAGCCGAAATGACAAGAAATACACGGGCGGATATCATCAAGTCTTTCTTCTTTGAACTTATTCGCCACATCAGGATCCGCCAATAACGGACGGCCCATACCCATCATATCAATTTTACCTTCCGCAATTGACCGGTCTGCCAGATCAGGATCGTCAAAGCGGCCCGCACAGATGACAGGGATGTCCACTTCCTTCTTAATAAGGGCAACATCCTCCAGATTAAGTGCCTTCGGCATATATACCGGCGGATGCGGCCAATACCATGCATCATAGGTACCATTGTCGCAGTCTAACATATCATAGCCTGCATCCTGCAGCATTCTGGCTGCTTTCTTGCTTTCCTCGTAATCCCTTCCAAACTCCTCAAACTCTTCTCCCGGAACCGCTCCCCGGTTAAAGGCTTTTGTATAGCTTTTTACAGAGTAACGCAGTGAGACAGGAAATTCCTTTCCGCACCTATCCTTGACGGCCCGCACGATCTCGGTCGCAAACCGCAGACGGTTCTCTAAAGACCCTCCATACTCATCGGTACGCTGATTATATGAAGAAATCGCAAACTGATCCAACAGATATCCTTCATGAATTGCATGGATCTCGACGCCGTCGACACCGGCATCCTTGGCTGCCTTGGCGCCAGTCGCGAACCATTCTACATACTGATGGATCTCTTCTACGGTCATCTCTCTTTGTATTTCTCTCGGATCCCATACATTCGGAAGTGCAGAAGCCGCCGGACCTCCGGGAGTACCGGCTCTTCCTGACATAGCCGAGATCATAATAAATACTTTCGATCCATATCGGTGAATGCCGTCTGCCAGATATTTCGTATTCTCCGTATATGTAGCAGGATTATTTACAATAGAAGGAAGAAATTCTCCGGGCGGAATCGGAGCGATTCCGGTAATAATCAATCCGGTACCTCCCTTCGCCCTTTCAATATAATAGTCTGCTCCATCCTTTGTGTAGGAGCCGTCCCTGTTCATCATACGGGGAGAAAGCACACCCATTGGCATCAGTGCAATTCTGTTAGGAATCTCCACATTGCCGATCTTTACAGGTGAAAATAAATGATTGTAAGCCATAAATTACCTCCTGATAGAATAATGGTGTAGTCAAGCATGGCTATTGTGTAAATTGCCGAAAAGCTTACAATTTTTCATGCCATTTCTCGACATTTTTTCATCAGTTTCAGTATAACACGTTTCTGTAAAACTGAAAAGATGATATTATCCATTTTCTTTTATGAAGGTACTTCGTTCAAACCGGCAGACTATCCGTCGGGTACAGCGTCCTCACCCCGCGTATGTCAAGTTATCTGCTACAACCGAAAAACCTTTCCCATGCTCACCGGCACGGGCGGCTTCAACGGAAACATTGAATGCAAGAAGCCTCGTCTGTCCTGTAATTTTTTTGTTTCCTAAAGTTCCATTTTGAGGAACACGAAAAACTCCACAATGACAAACAGACACTTGGTCTAACAAGAAAAGTGCTTAGTACCGTTCACGACAAACAGGATGTTATTATTTTAAATATTCCTCATAAAAACTTACAAAACTCTCAAACAGCTCCAAATCCAACCGATTGTGCCACCTATCCCGATCAAGATTGTTGTGTATATAATCAGCTTTATCCGCAGAAAAACGATCCTTATTTTCCGCAGCATTATAGTCGTAATCAAGGGTTTCGATCCATTTGTCAAATTCTGCATTAAACTCATTGACATAAATAGTATCATCACAAAGATAATTATGTCCCTTATCCTTAAAACCAATAAAACTAAAACGAGGATCATCCTTGTATTTCTCGTAATAGATGTCGTAACCATATTCCGTCGGAACAATATTGTCATCGGAGCTATGTACTATCATAACGGCTGCCTCGGTGGCTGAAAAACCTTCCAGCGCAGTGTTTGAGGCATAATCACCATATTTTATCCGCTCGTGCAGCTTCACAAACGGCATCATCAGATAAATGCCCTTTCCGACCTGTTTTTTTCCTTCTGCTTCAAATATATCCGAAGAACTGTTAAAGCCCGAACATGCTATCACAGCTTTTACTTCCGGATGATAGGTAAGTACGCTGCAAACGCTGTAGCCGCCCCAGCTATGTCCGAATAAAACGATTGGCAAATCGGAGAATTTTCCGCTTTCTTCCACAAATGATATTGCGTAGTCAAGGTCTATCACTCCCTGCGGAATTCCTCCGACTCCTTCCCCCTCGCTTTCATCATTTCCTGTAGCATCATAGGCGAAAACATAGTAGCCGTGGTGAGCAAAATAATTCGCACAGTCCATATAAGAATTATGTCCGCCTCCGCCAAAACCGTGCGCCATTACAATGATGCCGTGCTGATTTTCTCCCGAGCTATACAGATATCCCGCCAGTTTCTGTCCTTTATCAGAAAAAAATTCATATTGTGTGCACTGTAATCCGTCAAAATCATCAACAGACAGCATTAACGGCTCATAACTTTCAAAACGCTGATTAAAATTCTCATTATATATCATTACAGACAGCAGCCAGTCCCCGGCAATCATTAGTACGGCCACAATACATAATACAATAATGAGAATCTTTTTCTTCTTGGATTTTGTTTTTCCCATTTGCAGTATCCCCCTAATACGTAATAAAGCGGCAGATTGCCACTTTATTAAATTGCTTAACGTCATTATGTTACCACAAACGCACGCACATTTCCAGTTGAATTGTCATCTCCATCAATTGAAATGTAACAGTTCACCCCCCGATTCCTGCAGTCTACTCTAAGGTAGTTTCTAAACCATATACTTCAATCTCATAAATACGTGCCGCGCTGTCGCTGCCCTGGGTCGGCTTATTTACGACCAATTTCACAAATCTTGCATTTACCGGAGCAAAGGTATCATGTGTGGTTCCTGCTGTATTTCTGGTCACGCTGCGAACCTCTGTAAAGCTTGTGCCGTCTTCACTCACCATAATTGCGTAAGACTTCGTATTCATGTCAGCGCCTTCCCCGCCTGCCTGGGCATGGTATACATCAACTGCGCTGACCGCTCTTACTTCACCTAAGTCCAGTGTGATTTCATGAGGCGCACTGCCTGTCGCACACCATTTCTTTGTTACGTCTCCGTCCACTGCGAACTGCGGAGCCTCATTGTCATTTACATAAGCATCTGCTTCTGTTCCCGCACCGCTGGAAAGTAACTTAAGTCCCTCTGCCGCATTTTCTGTCACGATGATATATGCTTCCTGCGTTGCCTCGGCTTCACCGGAGGTATTTTCAGCTTTTACGGTAACGCTGTATACCCCTTCCTCAGCGTAGACAGCCGTAGCCGTTTCACCTTCTGCCGTCTCCACGTCAGAACCCGGAAGTGTCCAACTTACTTTCTCCGTATTCTGTGAACAGAGACTTGTAAATGTAACCGTCTGTCCCGGTGCTACCAACGTTGCATCTGCAGTAAAGGCTGCTTTTGGAATGCTGTTATCCGGCCACTCCATGCTAACCTGCGCGGAAGTCCCCTCTGCTAACATATTATTGACTGGAACCACCTCAAAGGTAGAATTGTTTGTCTCATCCGTTCTCGGCAAGGTATTAATATAGAAGCTTGTGTTGTTAGAAACGCCAAGCAGGGATTTTGTCCCATCCTGATTGATACGGTATACTTCGTAATATTCTGCCGGAACATTCGATTCCCATGCAAGACGTACGCCCGCATACATGGCATCTTCATCAAATTCTTTTCCAAGCACTTCCACATTGCTTATGGTACTTGTTTCCGGATTTGCATTGTCCGTCATGGTAATATTTCCAAAACGGAACTGTAAGCCTCCCACATCTTCCGATGCAGACAATCTATACGAAATTGTTTTGATTGTCTTGCCCACAAGCTCGCTGGTGTCGTATGTCACAGTCGTCCAGGCATCTCCCACCGGCTTATCACCCTTTAATACAACCTCAGAACCATCCTCCGTCGTTAAAACTGCATCCATATTTACCGTTGCATCTTTTGCTTTCGCTGTCGTAGTAAAGGTAACCGGCTCTGTGACAGAAAGCTTTGTGCTGTAAAGCTTGATATCCGACTGCTTGCCTGCTGCCATGGAACCTCTTAAAATAATGCTGGTTCCGCCGTAATAGGCTTCTGCCACATCAAAATCAGCGGTCAGGTTGTTCCCCTCCTCGCTCTCTATGATATAACGGTAGGTCGGTAAAATATCACTGATACTGCGATTATTCCAATCTAACGCACTGACCTGTTCCCCATTTTTAAAGAAGCTGTAACCGTTTCCTGTGGAGAAATTTGTAATAAACGGGAAGCCGGTAACTGCTGTCCGCTCTACCACATAATTGGAAATGCCCCTCCACTGTCTGTCATCGGAATATTCCATTTCTGCAGACGGGTCGCCTTTTGTGTTTACCCACATGTTATTCTCTTTTTTCCAGAAATCCTGCATAATACCGTCGGAAGACTGATATGCCCAGCTTGGACAGTAAATACCGATAGATGTGCGGGTACCGCCCTCTTCATTCTCAAGCCACTTCCAGTTAATATCGGTATTGTAACCCTCTGCCTGCACATCAATACCTGCATATAAGCTGTACGGGTCGATACCTTTTTCATTCGCAAACTCCTCGGAAGCTTTTAATAGCGGAGTTTCTGTCAGTGCGGCAAGACTTTTTTCATAGTAATCTTTTTTCTCTGCCGAAAGACTCTCTAACTGGTCTTCTGACAGTTCTTCCATCGTCCACCAGAAGTTTAGGAACATATCGTCTGCAACGGCATTCCCCTCTTCATCCTTAAGGAAAGATACATTCTTTTCTGTCAGGGCATTCTGCCAGTCCATTTCGCCGTCCACGGTCATGGAATCATAGTATACCAGTTCCAGTTCCGGCGCCTGCTTTTTATAATATTGGATAAATTCCTGCATACGTGCTGCATGCTCTGCAGTCAGGGGTTCTTCTTCGGTTCCCTCTGTCTCCTGGTTCATAAACCAGCCGTCAAATCCGTAAATCTGCGCTACCTCAATGAGCTTATCTGCTACCGGATAGCTTCCATCTTCATTTTTTGTGAGAAGGTCCTCTAACCACTCCATTTTTCCACCGTGTGCAGTCTGCGGCATAAATACGGTTCCTATGACTGGAACGCCATTTTTATGACCTGCATCCACAACGTCCGGGCTTGGCGGTACAATAATTCCCTCTCCGGAAGAACCTCCCCAGTACACAAGCATATCTACATACTGCCAGTAGGAAAATGTATTTGCCTCCACCTTGTTTAATCCATGGGGCGCATTTCCGCTGGTACTGCTGTTCATAATGGAAATCGCCATCACTCTGGTATCTTTGTTCTGCGTTGCATTTACTGTTTCCAAATCAGCAATGTCAACACGTTTTGCCAAAGGCACGCTGCTCACATTGTAAATCAAATCTTCATCTTCACTTGCATTCCACTCCAAAAGCTGTGCAGGAAACCAATAGGACGATTCCGGCTGCTGATTCATCGTAAGCTCCTGATTTCCGTTTTCCTCTGTTATCGTATACCCGGCTGCTCCCGTATTGCCCTCCTGCGAAATCTCTGCAACCTCTGTCCCGGCTACATTTTCATTTGCATTCGCATCTGCATTTTTTGTTTCTCCCCCGCAGGCTGCAAGACCAATCGTCATAGATGCTGCCAAAAAAATGCTTAACACTTTTTTTCCGTTTCTTTTTGTATCCATGTTCTCCTCCTTAGCACTGATACTTTATGCTCCCCGGAACCTGTTTGACTGGGTTCCGGGGCATAAAAATTGTGCTTCCGTCTTTAAACAAGTTTTACCGTTACGACTTCGTACGGTTTTAATACAACTTCGATTTCATTTCCGTTTACGAAAGCTTCGCTTTCCGTCTCTTCAAGCAGGTTACAGATAAAAGCTTTCTTAAATTCTGCATTTACCGTCAGTTTTGTCTTTGTATATGAGTTCTCAGATTCATACATACGGATTACGATTCCTTCTCCGTCCTCTGCATTCTTAACCGTTTCCATAATTACATTAGATGCGTCTACGGATGCAAAAGAATATGCAGGCTTTGTCTCTGTTCCCGTTTCCACTAGGAGTGGCTGGTTCAGTTTGTAAGCCTCTGCAACGGTCTGTGCCTGTCTCCACCCTTCCGCATGGGGATAAATCGCATAGGTAAAATCATGTTCTTCCTGATCTGTGGTCGGGTTTGGCTCAGTCCCCGATTTAATCAGAGTCAATGCCATATTGCTGTCTTTTACGGAATGGCCGTATTTGCAGTCATTCAATAAGCTGACACCATAATGTCCTTCGGAAAGATCCATCCACTTCTGTCCGCAGCTCTCGAATCTTGCCACATCCCAGCTTGTGTTCTGATGCGTTTTTCTAGTCAGGTTACCAAACTGTACATCAAAGGTTGCTTCATCTGTATGAACTGCTACCGGGAAATGAACTTTTAGTAATGTCTGATGCTCTTTCCAGTCAACATGCGTAGAAAACTCGATTCTTCTGCTGTCTGCGTAGAAGATAATCTTCTGCCGGATGGTAGATTTGCTTGCTTTTCTTTCGATTTCAAGCACGGCGCGAACCGGACCTACCTCTGTCCACTCCATGTGCTCCACCTGATCTACATCCCAGAATTTTTCCGTGTAATAAATATCAATATCCCAGTTATCAAAATAAATAGGTTTGTCTTCGTACATACGGATTAAGTTTGCACGTTGTCCTTCCTGAATTACCTCACGGTCATTTTCTTTATCAAAGATACTGGTAAACATTCCCTGCTCATCCAGCTTAATCGTAAAGAATGGTGTTTCAAGCTGATAATCATTTACTAACGTAAACGGCAAGGCTGCTTCTTTCTCTGCCTTTGCTCCGGTAAATGATTTATATCCTTTTGACGGAAGATTCTGCACATATGCAACAGCTCCCTCTTTTGTCTGCTGTATCGGATACGTATTTCCTTCCGTGTCAACCAATACCTCTGCATCCGTCGGACCTAATACAACGATATCGCTGCGCTCTTTGCCTGTGGTGTTAAATATGGTAATCGCATCGCCGCTGCCGGCAAGGGCTTTTTTGCGCTCTGCAATCATCTTCTCTAGTTTCTCTGCAATTTCGGCATACTCCGCCTTGGTTACATCGTATACTTCTTTGATAGAAGAGCCGGGAAGAATATCATGGAACTGGTTAATCAGCACTAATTTCCAGATGGCATCCAGCTCTTCGGTGGGATATGCAACCATCTTCTCTGCCAATACGGACAGCAGCTCTAAATCCATTAATCCTAACTCTGATTTACGGTTCGAGCGTTTGTTTCTTCCCATAGAAGTTAAAGTTCCTCTGTGGTACTCAAAGTAGAACTCTCCCTCCCATACAGGCAGACGTCTGTTTCCTTCCACACGCTCCGCTAATTCATCGAAGTAATTTCTTGCAAACTCCTGACGCACACAAGGAATACCCTTCACTCCTTTTTCCATACGGATGGAGGTCTCAATCATCTCTCTGGTCGGGCCGCCGCCTCCGTCTCCGTATCCGTATGAGATTAAAATGTCGTTGTTAATATCTTTATTCTGGTAACGCATCCAGCCGCCCATGATGGCATCCGGATGAAGCATCCCGTTGTACGTGGTAAAGAAATCTTTGATTGGCTGGCTGACACCAAGGGTTGTGATTAAATGTGTCAGCACCTCTGTACCATCGATCCCCCTCCACATCATCGTGTCGTACGGAATCTTATTGAACTGATTCCATGCCAGCTTGGTTGTCATAAAGTAATCAATTCCACATTTTTTCATAATCTGCGGAAGCGCTCCTGAGTAGCCGAACACATCCGGCAGCCACAAAATCTTATTATCTACGCCAAACTCTTCTTTGAAGAATCTCTTTCCGTGCATGAACTGACGTACCAGAGATTCTCCTGATGTCAGGTTGCAGTCAGCCTCTACCCACATACCGCCTTCCGGCTCCCAGCGTTTTTCTTTTACACGCTCTTTCACCTGTTCGTACAGCTCGGGATAACGCTCCTTTAAGAAATAATAAAGCTGTGGCTGGCTGGACATGAACTTGTAATTCGGATACTCTTCCATCAGTTTAAGTACCGTTGCAAAACTGCGGCCTACTTTTTCCCTGGTCTGTGCTACCGTCCACCACCATGCAACGTCAATGTGTGTATGACCGATACAGGTAGCGATTATATCTTTGTAACCCGCCATGTCAGTATAAAGCGCCTGATCAATGTAATCGGAAGCTTCCTTTAAAGTCGCATAAAATTCGTCGGAATAGGGGGTGCGCAAATCAAGATAATTGATTGTGTTATTTAAAATTGTCTCGATATCCCTGCGGTTCTTATCATCTTCCTCCATACGGCTAAATGCTGCTAACGGTACCCAGAGATCATAGTAAAGTTTCTCGATATCCTGATCTATTTCCTGCATTTCAACAATCAGGTTAAATTCTTTGTGCAGAATTCCCGTATAGGACTGCAATTCCAATACCAGTTCTTCACCGGCTTTCGCACTGGTACTTAAAAGCACCTCCCGGTGGTTCATATCTATGCCCTGTGTTACTACACCGTTTACAAACAGTAAGAACTGCGGGTTCTTCGCATCATCCCATTCGTCAATCTGGGTTTTCACATGCAGCCACATCCGTTTGCCGTCCAGTTCCTTCGGCACCTGATACGTAGTCTTGAACCAGTAATGGCGGTCAAGTCCGTACCAGTGCATCGTCTGGCAGTCAAAATCCTCCCAAGGTATGCTGTCTGCCTCCGCTTCTTCGGGACGAATATAATTTCCCTCCTTATACTTCCAGTTGTCAACCGGAAAGCTCTGCTTTACTTTGAGTTTTTTTAGTTCATTGCAAATGACATTTACTCTCTTGTCTAAAAATTGCATTTCATCCTCCCATCCGATCTTATCAGATCTTTCTATTGTTAAAATTTTTATATGATATCCGGTTGTTGTCCGTAGACAAAATCCGGTATCTTCACTTTTCTGTGCCGGCACAACAGACGCAATGTGCTTTTTCTATTGATTATAGGCCTCTGCCGCGCAGGAAATCCGCATACCAGAACACAATTTCCGATATATGATGCAAATCTCCTTCTCTGCTGCTAGTTCTCCAGAGTTTTTTATAGAACATGAACCAGTTTTCCAGTCTGCCCGCAAGTGCCGCCGCATCCTCCTGTTTCACCGCTATCTGTTTTTCCTTTTTCCATGTCATAGCGCCGATTTCATTCCAAATATCAATGGCATCAGCCGTAATTAAAAGCGCCTCCGTCAATTCCTTTTGTCCGCTGTCTATGGAAACCATTGCCTTTTTCATGTCTCGGGCAATCATCTTCAGCGCTGCCGCCGCTTCCCTGCAGGCGGTTTCATCTCCCAAATGTTCCGGCAGAAGCCTCTCCTCCGGTGCATGGTTCAGGGCATAGTTTTCATAAAATATCACGGCATCCCACCAGTTGTAAAGAGACTGTTTCGCCATTTCTGCCATAAATCCAACAATCTGTCCAGAGGAATCATGAAATTCCAGCCAGGATATCTGTCGGTTTATCTCGTCAAAATCAATCATTTCCGGATTCCAGGAAAATGCCGCTCCGTAAATCAAACCCGGAACAGAATACTCCGGATGATTGATATGACCGCAATCCCCCCAGTCTGTGTTAAGAATTCCCTCTGCGCGATATTTTCTTCCATATCCGCACATGCGGATAATATTGTCATAGGAGCTTCGTATCAAATTCATCCACCGGTTCCAGCCACCCACGCCGGGACAAAGATATTGTCTCGCTCCTGCTTCCGCCATAACGCGGCATTCATGCTCTCTCTGATCCGGTGCATATCCCCAGGTAAGGCAGATGGTATTTTCCGGCAGTTCCCTGATTAGTTCCGGTTCTCCACAGATGATATCCCCCCAGAACATCGGCTGTTTTTTCTTTTCCACCAGATATTCGCACAATTCTTTGATATAGTTAATATAAATGCGATGGACACCGTCACGTTCTGCAGCCTCTTTTGATTTTCCCTTGCCGAGGTCAAAGGTTTCGTCGGCACAAATATTAAATTTGTCAGAAGTAAACAACGCCATGTACTCGTCTATCATTCCTTTGATAAGAGGCATTGTCTCCTCATCTGTCACATTCACGGTATGATGTCTCATTCTGTCCCAGAAGGAAAAGGGCTCTCTCCATGAATCTTCCAGTTCACACAAATGTCCATAGCTTTTTGTGGAAAGCAGCATATAAAGATGTCCGAAGCTTGCCAGAGACGGTATCAGTTCAATGTGACGTTCTCTGCAATAATCGTCCAGCTCCATGATGTCCTCTGCTGTAAGCGGCGTCTCATCCCGCCACATTTCCGACAAATTGCGGAACAGATAGGTATGCTCCACATAAAGCTGAAACTGATTCAATTTATAACGGCTTAAGCGGTCTACTACCTTTTTCAGATAAGGCATCGTCAATACCCGTCCCCTTGTCTCATCTAAAAAGTATCCTCGGTTTTTCATGTCCGGCTCATCTGATATCTCCACGCACGGGAGCACACCTCCGTACTGTACAAACATCTGGCAGAGTGTCTGCACCCCATACAAAACCCCTGCTCCATCTCCACCCACAACGGAAACACCCGTTTTCTTTACAATCAGCCGGTATTCCTGTTCATTTAACTCTTCTGACAAGTCCAGAGAAATATCCCCGTTCTCGGCTTTTCCTCTTATATAGGACGCTTTGATTCCGGTTCCCTCTAAAATCCCCCTCTGCAAAATAGCCGCATAGGTAATTCCATTCACTTTTATCTGTCCGCTGAGCACAATCGTGGTCTGATAATTGATTTCGTAACATCCTTCTTTTTCTGTTACCTTTTTTGGTTTTGGCAATAAATACATAGACTGCCCCTCCTCGTTGTCTACAAAACGTTATCTCAACTTACCCACACGGCAGAATGCGGCATCAGCACTCCTTTACCTTGTGCACTCTTTCCGGTTTCATACTGGTAAAGTTCTGTGCGATAAACTTCCGGCAATAGATACGGTGTAGAACGATGATTTACAATCACCATTCCGTTCTCAAATACCCCCGTCTCAATCCCTCTCTCCCGAATCGGAGATTCCGGTGTCAGATAACGATATAAAATATCCTTCACCAAAGTTGTCCCTGACTGTATGATCGGATACATTTCTTTGTTGTTCTGCGCATATGGTACATGCGGAATATTTTTTGCAGCATAGGAAGCCCCAATCTGTACTCCAAAGGAATATACCGCACCCCTGCTCTCTCCATTCTGCAAAATCACACCTTCGTACTTCGCTACACAGCAGCCGCCATTGTCTACATAATCAGAGATACTCTCTCCTCCCCGATATCTGCAAAAAGCGCTGCCCTGTGGAATAATGACTTTGTTATAACGGTACGGCAGTTTTTCACAAGTTTCTCCTTCAATGCCAAAGCAGGCCTTCGCCAGTATGTCCCCGGGACCATGCAGCAAAATACCTCCCTTTGTAACCCAAGTTTTGATACACTGTTCCATGTGGGGATGTTCCCCTGCAAAGTAACAGTCGTTTGCAGGAAGAATCAAGATTTTATAGTCATCCAATTTTCCCTTTTCTATCTCATGGAAACTGATAACGTCCGTCTGATATCCTAAATCGCAGCAGATTTTGTACCAGCCCAGCAAATCCAAACGGCGGATTTTATTATTTCCCACCTCATATGGCTCATAATGTGCCATCTCTGCCGGAAAAAGCAATGCAATCTCTTTTTTCCTTGCTCCGCTTCTCAGCGGAATCACTTCACTGCACCACTCATTTCCTCTCTTTAAAGACTCTAAAAAGCTCTCTTCCATGCGGTTTAAGACTCCGCCGTCGTCTAATCCGTTCATACCATAACAGGTATATCCGTCCATACCACAAGCGGTCATGGTTCCAATCATTTCCGCCGGAGTCAGCTGGGAATAAATATCATTATAAATAAATCTTCCCCAATAAATACCCCCTATCATGGTTTTTCCTTCGTTCATGACGCGCATCATACTGTGCTGGCAGGAAGTCACATAAGCATCCGCCAGACCGTCCGGCGTCGTGGGAACCGTGATAAAATGGCAGGAATCTACATAGGGTGCCAACGCATAGATATCAATTCCCCGCATTGCAGTATCCCACAAATCACTGAAATCATTGTCTGCATCTTGCTGGATTCTGCCATAGATATTCAGGAAATACCCCCACTGGGTCATATCCGGGCACAAAAACAATTCCGGATTTTTCTCTTTCAACACCGTCTGCATCTCCTGGAAGTAAAGGATCAGCTCTTCTATCTTCCACTTTGCATTATCACGCCAAAGATTAAATTTCGGAGTTTGCCCTTTTACATCATCCTCAGAACAAAAATTCCCTTCTCCGTATTTTAAGGTATACCAGTATTCCTCCGGTTTTAATTCCTCAAAGTCCGATACCGCCAGACCATAGCGCTGATTCAGCTTCTCGATATCATTTTGATATGTTTTCTTTAAAAAACGAAGATACCGTTCTTTTCCTTCTTCGTCAAAACTTACCATCACAACCGGATCCCACATACTGCACACCGGAATCACTTCTTTTCCGCTCCCGGTTTCCATACAGCGTTCACAGCCATCCTTGTAGCTGTCCATAATACGCTCTACATGGTCTTTCATGGACTGTCTTGCAGCCTTTGACCAATACTTGTACCATTTCCCCGGTGTTCCGTCTGCCGTTACCGTCTCTTCTCCGAAAATCGGCGGGCTGAAACGGATATGGGGGTAAAGATTATCCCCATTTAAATAAAGTAAAAGATAATTATAATGCAGCTTATGTGCCAATGCAGATTTTCCCATATATTCCTGCATCTTTACATATTGACTCAAAGCGCCTGTCTCATAGCGTTCCCTAAAATCCTCCCATGCTTTGGTGTCAAACATCACGCTGTTAAAACCAAGGTCTTTGATCAGCTGCATGGTCTCGTCCACAAATTCCTCATCGTCATATGCGGGACAGTAGAAGTTTCCAAAAATCACATTGATGTAAGGCTTGTCCGTTGCAATACTTCTCAATTCCATCTGCTTTCTCCCTCTTCGCTTTACATAAAGAACAGGACTGCCGCAAAATAGATTTATTTTTTCAAATATTCTCTTTTGCGACAGTCCTGCTTCGTTTTACATCAATCCATATATTCCATAAGCTTATCTACTGTTGTAAATGCAAGCCCCGTCACGGTATCTGCGCATCCATAATATATTGCAATTCGTCCTGTTGCCGCATCGCTAAGAGCAGCGCATGGAAATACAACATTTGGTACATCGCCTACACACTCATATAACTCATGGGGAGCTAAAATATAATTTTTTGTTCTTTTGATTACTTTCCACGGTTCCTCCAGATCGAGAAGCGCACATCCCATCCGATAAACAAAACCGTTACAGGTATTAATTACACCATGGTAGATTAACAGCCATCCTTCCGAAGTCTCAATCGGAACACAGCCCGGTCCGATTTTGGTACACTGCCATGCTGATTCGTCCCCTTTAATCGTTCCCATCACATAACGGTGACAACCCCAGTACTTCATATCCGGACTCTGGCTCAAAAAAATATCTCCAAAAGGCGTGTGCCCATTATCACTCGGACGGCTCAACATCATATAGTTTCCGTTAATCTTGCGCGGGAATAGCACCCCATTTCTATTGAATGGAAGGAAAGCATTCTCAAGCTGGTAAAACGTTTTAAAATCAAAGGTATATGCTACACCAATCGTCGGATATTCATGATATCCGTTACACCATGTCACATAATATCGGTCCTCAATAAAGCATACTCTCGGATCATAACGGAAATCACGTTTCGCCACTTCCGGGTCGGCACCTGTGAACTGAATAGGTTCATCCGAAATATCCCAGTTGATACCGTCTTTACTGAATCCGGTAAATATATCCATACTGATGGATTTGCTGTCACAGCGGAACACACCTGCGTATCCGTCTTCAAACGGCACTACTGCACTATTAAAAATACTGTTTGAATTCTTTGTAGCAAACCGCTCAATAATTGGATTTGCATCATAACGCCACAAGGGAAGCTTTTCCTTTCCTTTTGGTTCCTGCCATGGAATATTGGGTAAATCTCTTCCAATTATTTTTATCATCTTCTCACTTCCGCCTTTTCTTATTTGCTGCTATTTATTTTGTTTTCATAAATTCATCTACCTGTGCCTGTGCCGCATCAAGGATATCCTGGAAGCCAGCCTTCATCAGTTCCTCTTTGATTTCAGGTACTGCGGTTTCCGGATCAAGAACACCTGTCATCATCTCACTCTTGTAACGCAGCCAGATTTCACGGCAGTTTGCAAGCTTATCCTCTACTCCGGTCGGGTCAAATGTAAATCCAAGCATCTGGGAAGCAACTGCTGCGTCGTTTAATGCTTTTACCTCATCCCACTGCCCATACTCGTCTGTCTCTTCCCTTGTTACAGTAAAGAAGCTCGCCTGTGTATATCCCGGAAGGCCAAAGTCTGTGTTAATTCTGTGTACCGTTCCGTCTTCATTGTATTCAAAGTTCACGCCTTCTTCTCCATAGAAGAACATATCCCTTAACTTAGAATCTGTATTTAACAAATCCAGGAACTGAAGACATTTTTCCGGATACTTTGTATTTGCAGAAACCATATTGATAGAACCACGTACTGTCTCATTAGAGAGAATGGTATCTCCTATTTTCTGTACAACAACCTCCTTGCCCATATCCGGTCCCCAGACTGTCTTGCCTGCTGATTCCCAACCCTGGGCAACACGCCACATGTTGTAGACACGTGCCTCTGTCAAGGTCGCTGCATCCGGATTAATGATGCCTTTCTGATACCATTCATGAAATGCTTTTAACTCAGCCATGATATCATCCTGCTCCAGGGTAAAGCATACTTTTGCGTCTGCATCGTCGTATCTTACACCCAGAATCTGTGTACCGGCGCCAATCTGATCATATTTATCAAAGATATAATAAACACCATCGTTCTTTACATAGACCGGATAATCATTTTTGTCTGCTTTCAGTTTCTCGAATGTCGGTGTCAGATCCGGAATTTCTGTCAGGGATGCAACATCAATCCCATACTCGTCAACAAGCTCCTTATCCCATACCGCATAGTTGCTGATTGCACTGTCTTTATAAGTAGGTACACCATAAATTTTGCCGTCTACTTTTACGGCATCCCAATATTTATCCGGCATCAACTCGCATAAACCAGGCATATTAGTCTCAATTAAATCTGTGATATCATAGTAAGCGCCCAGCTTAATGTCAGAAATATAATTGTTACCATTGCCAAAAATAATATCGTAAGGTTCATTTGTGCTGACAATTACATTTCTGCGCTTATCCCAGTCTCCCCATGAGATAACTTCCAACTCAATATTAACACCGACTTTCTCACCTGCATATTCATTTACTTTTTCAACCCAGGTGTCATAGTTTGTAGGCATACCATTTCCGATGGTTATCCATTTCAGTGTCACAACCTCACCGTTGTCAGCAGTTTCCGCACCGCCGGCATTTGCATTTCCGTTTCCGTTTCCTGTGCTGCTTCCGCCATTTCCACTGTTTCCACAGCCTGTTGCCATCCCCAGTGCCATTGTTGCCACAAGTCCGGCTGCTACAAGTCTTTTTGCTTTCATATTTTTTCCTCCTTCTCCTCCCTGACAGTTTCTGTTTTTACTGTCGGAGTGTATGTATTAACAAGCACATCCGCCTGTGCTTTGTAATACCATTTTTATTCTTTTACAGATCCAATCGTCAAACCTGAAATAAAGTATTTCTGGAAGAACGGATATACACATGCGATTGGAACAATAATAACCATTGCAATTGCCATCCGGACGCTTTCTGTCGGCATGGAAGCCTTGTACTGCTGAAGTGAAAGTCCTCCATATGGGTTGTTTGCAATATATTCAATTTTTCGCTGAATTGTATTCAGCAGGGACTGTAAGGTCTGCAAATTTGCATCCTGAATATACAGGGAAGCCTGAAACCAGTCATTCCAATATCCAAATGCTGCAAACATTCCAATGGTCGCCATAACCGGCTTTGAAATAGGAAGCACAATCTGCGCCCAGATTCGAAGCTGTCCAGCGCCGTCAATTTTAGCTGATTCCACAATAGAATCCGGTACCGTCGTACGGAAGAACGTTCTACAAATCGTAACACTGAACGCGGAACATGCCAGCGGCAAAATCAATGCCCAGATTGTATTGCTCAAGTTCAAAATGTTATTTACAACTACATAATTTGCTAACATACCGCCATTGAATACCATTGGTATAAATACCAGCCATGTGTATAATTGTTTCAGTTTATAGCTTCTTCTGGAAATAACATAACCCATAGTTGTATTCAAAATCACCGAAATAATAGTACCAATAACTGTTACCGCAATAGACATAAATGTCGCACGCAGAATCGTTCCACGCTCGTTCCACAAAAACATATATGCAGCATTGGAAAATTCCTGCGGAATCAAATGATATCCGAATGTTCTCAATGATTCTTCGCTGGAAATTGAAATAGAGAACACAAAAACCAGCGGGCACACGCACATAATAGCCAACAGTAAAAATATAATATTAAAAATAATATTCGTAGATTGTTTGATCTGGTTCTTTGGTTTCTCTACAAACAAAATTTCTTCCTTCTTCTTCACTTTTCATGCCCCCTTCCTTAAATAATCCTGTTCTCATTATCAATTTTGCTCACTACCCAGTTTGCAAGCAGGATTGTTGCACAGCTGCAGATTGCCTGAAAGAAAGATGCTGCGGCCGTCTGTCCGATTGGTGCAGTAGACTGAATTGCCTGATACACATAGGTATCAAAGGTAGAAACCGTTGTATACAGCGATGCCGGTATGCCTCCCGTTACCTGATAGAACAAGCCGAAATCGGAGTTAAATATCTTTCCACAGTCGAGAATCAGCATCATAACAAATACCGGTTTGATGCAGGGAAGCGTAATATGCCTTGCCTGCTGTGCCTTTGTCGCACCGTCCATAACGGCTGCTTCATAAAGGGAAGGATCAATACCGGTAATACTCGCCAGATAGATTACCATTCCGTACCCCATACCCTTCCATGTGTTCAGAAAGATGATAATAAACGGCCAGTATTTTGCTTCCTGATACCACATGACCGGTTCACCGCCCATGGCTGTGATAATACCGTTTAAAAAACCTCTCTCCGGTGTCAGCAGTGCATATACAAAATAGCTGACAACTACCCACGACATGAAGTAAGGCAGGAACATCATTGTCTGATATACCTTAGACCCTCTTTTATTGCGCATGTTGCTTAATATCAATGCACCCCCGACTGCAACGGAAGCACTGATGATAATAAACGCAATGTTATAGAGAATTGTGTTGCGCAACAGCATCGTAAAGGCATTTGAAGTAAAGAAATACTTGAAGTTTCCAAAACCAGCCCATTCACTCGTCAAGAGACTGTATATAAACCCATGTCCGCCACCTGCCAGTTTATAGTTCTTAAACGCGATAATGATACCAAACATTGGCATGTATGAAAAAATCAAAAACCATAACAATGTTGGTGCTGATAATAGTGTCAATTCCGTATCATCTTTCGTCCACCTTTTGCGACGGCCCTTACGGCTTATCTTTTTTGCAGATACTTCATGAAGCTTTTTCGAATTGCCCATTATCGTTATCCTCCTTCTTTATATTTGTTTACAGAAATTTTAACATTAATTAATAACTATGTCAACACAAATACATATTTTAAACATTTATCATAAGATTATGCCTGTTTATTTGTGCAATTTGCCATTATTTTTATTATTTTGTCTTTTTAACACTTTTAACAAAGTTTCTTTTCGCATGTTTACTTTTTCCACCCGCATGTAAATGTTTCCTCCACTATGTTTTCGGACAAATTCTTTGAAAATGCCAAATTCAACAAACTCCATCAACTGCAGGCATTCTTCCGGCAGCCGGTTTTGACACAAAAAAGAGGCATCTCGCATTTTTACGACAGCCTCTTTTTCCTTTTTCATAAAATATTTATTTCTGTATTTCCAATTCTAATGCACCAAGCCGGATTGCTCCAAGAATACCCGGATTCTCACCTAATGCCGGTGCTACAATATACTGTTCTATTTTCTCTTCCACCATCTCATGATGTATGTAACCATGCAGCATCTCTTTTACCTTCGTTCTTATCATGTCAAACAGCTGTTCCTGATGCATGACACCTCCCCATAAAATGATTTTCTGCGGAGAATAGGTCACAATATAATTTGTCACTGCCTGCGCGATATAATAAGCCTCCATTTCCCAAACCTCGGGACAATCCGCAAGTTCCATTGCCTTTTTGCCCCAGCGCTCTTCAATCGCCGGCCCGCTGGCGAGGCTCTCCACACAGTTCGGGTGGAACGGACAGCGTCCTTGATACGTATCGTTTGGATGCTTCTGCAAAAGCATATGTCCGGCTTCCGGATGGACCAGTCCATGCAGTAAAGCGCCATTGCTGTATACACCCACACCGACACCGGTTCCGACGGTAATGTAAATTGCATTATCACAGCCCTGTGCCGCTCCCCATGTCACTTCGCCTAAAACCGCGCCATTTACATCTGTGTCAAAGCCAACCGGCACCTGCAGGGCATCTTTGAAAATGCCTGCAATATTGCAATTCTCCCAACCCGGCTTCGGTGTCTTGGTAATATGACCATACGTTTCCGAATTTCGATTCAAATCCACGGGTCCAAAGCATCCTATTCCGAGCGCTTTGATTTCCCACTTTTTAAAATAGTCAATCATCTCTGTCAGTGTCTCTCCCGGCTGCCTGGTGGGCAAAGAAATTCTGTCAATAATTTTTGCACATGCACCATCTTTCTCTATTTCGGCAACAGCACATACCATTTTTGTTCCGCCGGCTTCAATTCCTCCAATTAACATATCTTCTCCTCCTTTCATTCCGATACATTCAAACTTTTTTACATAGTATAGCACAAGATTTTACATTTGGAAACGGTTATATTAACTTTTGTTGTCATTTTTGCCTGTTTTCGGGTTCTATTGCTGTAAATCTATCGCTAATCATCGATTTCCCATCCAAAACTTAACTTTTGTTAACATGTTCTTGATTTTCCATATCAAGGCTGTTATACTTGGTAATAGAAAGAATGTATACAAATTCATTTGAAATAGCGAGGCATTTATGAGCAAAGTAACAATGCAGGACATTGCTGACGCATTGGGCATTTCCCGCGTCACGGTATGGAAAGTGTTTAACAATCACACTGGTGTTTCTCCTGCGCTTCGAGATCGTATTCTTGATAAAGCAAAAGAACTGGGATATTCAAAAAGCAGTGTGGAACTGGTTTCCCATGATGATGAGAAAACAGTTTCCCTAATCGTGTCCAGGCCCGATTCATCTACCTTCTGGACAAACATCATTCACCGAATGGCACAGGAGCTTTCCCACTACAATGTAAATCTGATGTACACCTATATGCCTTCCACTTATACTGAAGGCTTTACTATGCCCTCTATCCTGACCAGTGATATTATTCACGGTGCCATTATCCTAAATGTTTATGATGCCAAACTCATTACTCTCATTAATGAACTAAATATTCCAAAGGTCTTTTTAGATACGGTTCCTCAAATCAACAACCGTTTACTCCGGGGTGATTTACTTCTACTGGAAGGATACAGCACACTTTATCAGATTACGGCATCCGTCCTCGCCCGTGGTCTGAAAAAGATAGGTTTTATCGGAGATATCAATTATGCGAAAACAAACCTGGAGCGTTATCAGGGCTTTTGCCAATGTATGACGGATCATAATTTAAAAATAGATGATAAAATTTGTCTCACACACAGCATCGGTATTTTTTCCTATCATCAGGAGCTCAGTGCCTTTTTAGATTCTCTTGCCGTTCTTCCTGAGGCCTTTGTCTGTGCCAGTGATTATATTGCACATTTTCTGCAAATTTATTTTTCAGAGCATGCGGATCGTATTCCAAACGGAATCCTTGTAACCGGTTATGACGGAAGCCGTGAATATTCTAATATTGACGGACAAATTACCACCGCAAACGTAAAAACAAGTCTTTTGGGAAAACGCTTGTCCGTACAAATAGTTTACCGGATGGAACATCCTGACGCTCCTTATGAATTGACTTTCATTAATCCGGAAATTATTTACAGAGATTCGATTCTTTACTAAGGAACTGTCCGAAACTCAAAAAGTCCTGCCGCCTTATCACTATCCTATCGGTAAGGCAGCAGGACTTTTTCCTGTTTTCCCCACTTAAAACAGGCTTATCTGTTCATATTTCTCCCTGTCCTCAAACTCGTGCAGATAAGCAAATACCCTCTCTGTATCACATTCAATTCCATGGGCAATACAGGTGCTGTGAAAAATCTCCGTCAACATTTGCGCATTCTCACTTGCAATTTCATAAGCATATCCGTATTTCCGGTGATATCTCCCTTTCATTCCCGGAAAATGCCGATCCAGCGCCCGGTAAAAATATTCCCTGTCCCACTCCCTCAAGGTCACTCCCATTCCAAAATTAATAATACCATACACCTTCGCCTCAATACAGTAATCCAAAAGCCCCTCTAAATTTTCCCTCGTATCATTGATAAAGGGCAGAATGGGGCACAGCCACACCACCGTGGGAATACCGTTTTGCCGAAAAATTTTAAGAGCCTCCACCCTCTTTTTTGTGGTGCAGACATTCGGCTCTACAATCCGGCACAAGGCTTCATCATAAGTGGTCAGCGTCATCTGCACCACGCATTTCGCCTTTTGATGGATTCTTTTCAACAAATCCAAATCCCGCAGAATCCGATCGGACTTTGTCTGAATAGTAACACCAAACCCGTAACGCTCAATCATCTCAAGGCACTTTCTTGTCAACCCCAACTCTTCCTCGCAGTGCATATAAGGGTCGCACATGGCTCCTGTTCCAATCATACAGCGCCTCCGTTTTGCCCGCAGCGCCCGTTCTAGCAGCTCCGGCGCATTCTGCTTTACCTCAATATCCTCAAATTCATGAGTAAACCCATAGCATTTGCTTCTGCTGTCACAGTAAATGCAGCCATGGGTACACCCCCTGTAAATATTCATGCCGTTTTGGGCGGAAAGAATGCCCTTTGCCTCTACAAAATGCAATTTTTTTCCCTCTCTGTCATATTTATTCCTGTACTTTTAAGCTCTGCATCCAGCCCCGCCTTTTGAATATCACAAAAGAGATCATAAGCCTTACACATTCCTCCAGAGATAAAAAGAAATACACATAAGGAATGGGAAGTTTCAACACGAACGCTGTAATAAGTCCCACCGGAACACCCACACACCAGGTTCCGATAAGATCAATTGCCAGTGTATAGTTCGTCTTTCCGCCGCTGCGCAGGATACCTCCGCCTAAAATCATGTTCTGTACCTTCACCGGAGAAATGATGGCAAAGGCAATCAATACCTGCTGCGCCGTCAGCTTCACCACGTCCTCCACCTGGTAAATAGACACATACAGGTTTTTCAGCAGCAAAAGCAGCAGCGAAAGCACTGCCGAACAGCACAGGCCGTAATACATTAATTTTTTTGATTTCCGGTATGCCGCCGTATCCTCGTTTTTCCCCAGTTCTTTTCCAATGATAATGCCTGCTGCCTGAGAAATTCCGCTGAGTGCCCCAATCATCAGCCCCTGTATCGGATTAGTCAGCGTCATGGCAGCACAATCTTCCGTACCCATTCTTCCGTAAATAGCGGCATAGACATTTTCCCCGATACTCCATAACAATTCATTTAACAGCAGCGGAAGAAGCATGGCAAGATACTGCAGTTTTCCCGCGGTTCCCAGATGAATGCTGAAAGAAAGCCGTTTTCCCTGGCTCTTAGAGTACTTCAGATACAAGAGAAGTATTACAATAAAATTGGCTGTCTGAGAAATGACAGTCGCCACCGCCGCACCGTTTACCCCTAGGGGCGCTGCACCGCATTTTCCAAAAATAAGGACGTAATTCAACCCGGTGTTTAAAATCACCGCCGCGAAGCTGGCATACATCGGCAGGGAGGCTTTTTCCATACAGCGGAGCACTGTGGACAGCAGACTTGCCACCACCGCCGGAAAATATCCCACTGACACAATCCGCATATACCCCACTGCCGTTGCTTTCGTTTGCGGGTCTTTGGTATAAATGTCCATAATCTGTCCCGGAAATGCCAGACAGATTACCGTAAACGCTGCCGCTGCCGCCAGCGCCACAAATAAATTCACATAAAAGCTGCGCCCCACTTCTTTTTCCTCTTTTTTCCCCATATACTGAGCAATCATTATGCCTGCCACCGACGCAATGGCAGCCGTCAGCACATTAAATATAGAAGTGAATTTTCCCACCAGACCGATTCCTGCAATGCTGACGCTCCCTAACTGTCCAATCATAATCTGGTCCACCATGCTAAAGGAGGATTGTAACATCACCTGCAATGCCACCGGAATAGCAATTTTCCCTGTCTCTGATAAAAAACTATTTTCTTTTTCCATGGTCACATATCTCCTGCTATTTTTTATGTTTCCCTGCATAGTCTATCAATTCTGGGGTTTTTGACCAGTAGCGGATGCCCCAGTTATCAAAACTCCACTCTTCCATGTAATTGTTGCACTCATAGTCAATGTAGTAGAGTTTTTCTTCCTGCACCACAAAATTCGTGGGAAAATAATCAATATTCAGCCCCTGTTTCTTCACTGCCTCCGCTATTGCTTTTCCCTGCTGTAAATAGTGCTCTTTCATACCGCCCTCTAAAATCAAATCATAAACGGTAGGACCTTCGATGTACTCCTTTAAAATCCGCTCTTCCCCCTCGTCCACTGCAAGCAGCTTCGGCAGCATAATACCTGTTCCGCAAAGCCTTTCATAGTCCCGCATTTCGGCTTCGAGCTTATTCCCAAACTGGTAATAATCGCAGGGCTCATGATGTATCTGCTTTAACACAAATCTCTCTTTTCCATCACTCACCAGATAGGAATAGCCCCCTTTTCCATGCCCTAATAGCCTGATTACCTCATAATCTGTTTCCTTTATCTTCATTTTTGCCTCCTCCTTTTTCAGCAGCGCCGCTTTTTCTCTGCTTCTACTTGCATTATACGCTTTTGTTTACTATAATTCTTGTAGAATTGTTTTCTCTTTTTAACACAATCCTCTCTTTTTAATAAAATTGCTTTAACTGCCCTAAGGTACTGTTTATTCTTAACAGAAATTTATGTACGGTACAAAAATACCGTTTTTCGTACAAATTTGAGGTGATCCATGAAACAGGAATTTTTACACGAAACAAAAACCCACGGTATGCTGACCTTTCCCTACACTGCCTACAATGGAAATCTGCCGGAGTATCTCCCCTCCGTTCCGCTGCACTGGCATGATGAGATGGAATTTATCTACGTGACCGGAGGCGGGGGCGTTGTCACGATTTCTTCCGTGGCATACAACGTGAAGCCCGGTGATATTCTGGTGGTGCTGCCCCAGATGGTGCATTCCATTGAGCGCTATCCGGATCAGCAGTTAGAATATTTCAATATCCTGTTCCGTTTTTCCCTCCTGAACGCCTCGGAAAATGATGTATGCTATGAAAAATATTTTAAACCACTCTATAACCACACAAAATCTGTTCCCGTTTATCTTGAATCCGGGACAGCTCTCAACAGGCAGATACGTCCCCACATTTCCTATCTGACGGAAACCAGAGAGGGGCGGAATGTGGAGGATGAGCTTATGGTAAAATCCAGTCTTTTTGCGATAATTTCCTACTTAAACCGCCACAGTCTCCCTGTCAGCAATTCGGAACTTACGCTGCAAAATACTTATGATAAATTAAAAAAAGTGCTCCTGTATATTCAGGAACACTATGAGACGGATATTTCTGTTTCCGCCGCGGCCGGTATGTGCGGATTTTCTTCTAGCTACTTTATGAAGTTGTTTAAGGAACTGACGGCAAAAAGTTTTTCCCAATATCTGAAAAATTACCGGCTGGAAATGGCGGCAAGACAGCTTACAAAGGGGGGAGAAAAGATTATCCGTATTGCGTCGGATACGGGGTTTCGGAATCTGTCCTATTTTACCAGGGCGTTTACGGATAAGTATGGGGTTTCTCCTTCGGCGTACCGGAAAGGGATGAGGTGAAAGGGTTGCTTTCTCCCCTTCAGCCTCATTTATTTATATCCTTTTCTTGTCAATTTCATTCCCTTTAAATATATATCCGGAATATGGTATCTGATAGGATCAGACTTTTTCCGTTGATACTCTTTTAATACACCAATATCAATCAATTTATCAATGTCGCTTTTTAAATTTTCTTCCTTTAGACCACATTTTATAAGAGCTTCCCGTAAGGTGCTCTCCTCAACCGGAAAGTTAGTACAATAGTTTTTCAAATCGTAAAAAACCGTCTTATACTCCTCATATTCTTCGCTCATATCCGTCACCCGATCTTCAGACACATCCTGCATCGCCCCCTCCAAAGAACGTGGTCTAAGTATTCTACTATATTCCCTACTCGGGGATTCCATTTCCAAGATTTCATTTTTCGCGGCCGTAGAAAAAAGTTTTAAAATACTTCTTGGCACAATATTATCTTTCGTATCGCTTAACCGATAAACAATCCAATTATAAGTATATGCTTTATTCCCCTTTCCCATTTTTTCTCCAACAAGCTCATTCATCATTATTTTATTGATTTCTTCGCTGGGTTTCGGTACTATTCCAACTGTTGGGAATTCCTGTAATGAATATCCTTTAAACTCAAGTGACCGCTTCAAAATATTTTTCAACTGCGGACTCGCTTCCATCATTCTTTTCCAAACCATCGCCAAAAGATAGTCATAATCCCATTCTATTGTTGTACGACAATTGTTCAATTTAATTTTATCCGTCAAATGAACTTCATTTTTAAAAATATCATTTCGCAGAAAAATCTTAGTTTTTAAATTTTTAAGTCTTAAATTATTTTCTGCCCAAAAACTGATTAACTCAGAAATCAAATCTCCTCGATATTCCCTCTCAAGGCAGAAATCCAAGGCATCATATGTGATAATAACAATTTTATTATTATACCTTAATCCTCTATCCACTTCAATAAACAATTCCGACAGTTGTTCATCAAGATTCTTATGTGTCTCAATAAATTCAATAATTTCACTATATTTACATTCAGATATCTGCTTCAGATACTCCGTACATCCAACGTTTAATTGCGCAATAACATTTTTCAATGTTCTTATTGCTAATATTTTCCAATATATAGAATAATATTCCCGATTCTCCGTTTTCCCGATTGCCCTAAAATTAGCTTTAGTCGGAAATCCATCTTTAGAATCTAACCCAATCAGCCACTCGGTAGATTGGATCTCATTCTTGGGAATTTCAACATACTCTGCTAAAGCCTGTGCATATTCCTGACAGTTCAGCACTTTGAATAAGGCTGTTTTCCCGCTTCCTTTCGACCCCGTTATGATAAACTTGTTATTGTCAAAAATATATTTGTACTCTTTTAACGGATAGAAATTCTTCTTTAGGCTTTCAAAGGAATTAAACTCGTTTTCCGCTGATGCAGTATCAAAATTAATAATGTCCTGCACAGAATCCAAAATTTTTCTCTTATCTATATCTCCCAAAAAGTCCTCAATAGCTCTGTCTTCTCTATCCGTCGTTAGCATCTTTGCAATTTTTTTGTATATATTATTTTCTCCGTCTTTGGTAATTAACTGTACTAATTTTAAATCAGAATTGACGTTAGCCGCCACGGCATCATAGCTAATATTTAACGGATAATGTGGAGAACTCTCATCAAACATATCCGGTATTTCGCTAAAATAATCACTTTGACACAATATTTCAAAGCTGTTCTTCAAATAGCAAGCCATCTCTTCCTCTGCTGCTTCTTCTAAAACCGGAACAGGAGTATTTATTAAATAAAATGGAACATCCACCCTCGCTAACCTTGGCAAAACAAATTTCATCCCTAACATATTTTGTTCATTGCCATAGAACAGTGCAACCACCTCGTCTGAATAATTCAATAAAGCCAATCCTCCTATATCATGGATTCCCGCCCTAGAATCTATAAAAATATAATCTGGCTCATATTGTCTATTAATATTATTCAGCAATCTACTAATGGGATTATCTTGATTAATAAATTTAGGCATATTAAAATCCAACCGCGACAGTTTTGTATAATAATTTTCGTAATCGCTATCTATCAAGTTTGCGGCTTGCATTACCAGTAATTCTCCACCTGCCATACCAAGTAAATTTTTATTTCCTATGGGATAAATATAATCATTCAAATCTAAGTATTCGTTATATTTTTCACACTCAACCAAATAATCTACCACTCCATATTTGGGGTATTCTACTCCTTGTTCTTGCTTTAGCAACGTTGACAGACCCGGCGCCTCTAAATCAAGATCAATTACCACTATTTTTTTTCCTTCTCTTGCTATCTGTAATGCCGTTAATGCAAGTGTAGTCGTTCGTCCGACTCCCCCCTTATATGAATAAAATGTTATAACCTTTGCCTTTCCATGATTTCCAACATTTTTTTCTCCATCCCATGATTTTTTCACCAATGGTCTTTCTCCATAATACACCCCTTCGCATACTGCATATGTGGAGTTTTCTATTTCTTTAAATATAACATCATTTTTATCAATAACTCTTACCTGGCCAACCCAACTTTGACCAACTTTTTCACATAACCCATTCTTTAATTCTTCAATCTGCTTTTCTCCAACAATATAGACGGAAATTTTTCCATAAACATCCCTTATAATGTAGTATTCATTTCCCCTTTCTTTTTTTTCATCTACATAATCCAATACTAATTTTTTTACTTCGTCAAAATGAATCATATGAACACCCCATCTACTTCCATTTTTATAATATAATCAATGAGCTTTTCCATTTCTTTATGTATACTCTCTCCCAGTTCTTTTGAGTTCAAAATACAAGCATTGCTTTCGTATCGTCTATTAGGATTCCAATGATTCAATATTTCCGAGCATTCAATACTTAAATCTATACAATACGCAGAGATGGAATAGCCATTCATTGCAAGTAATGCAATCTCATCATACATCCCCTCCACATTATGCCCAAAATCCCTCTCACTATTTTTACTTCCTTGAAAACAATAGCCCTCTCGACGCGAAATTTGTAATATAAGTTTACAATAACATTCTGCTACATATCCTGCAAGGTAATTTGCATTAAACCACTGTTCATTATGAAACAACAAATCTGATGCCTCATACATGCGATACACCGTATCATGATAGTTGTCTGCCATACTTTATCTCCTTTAAATCTGTTGTACTATTCTCAGAATTTGCTAAAATGCAATCCTTGTATTCAATAAAATACTTAAAATTCTATAATTTACATTATTTTTTTCTATTCAAAGAAATATCCCACCACATTTTACGCTTTCATATCAATTATGGTATCAGATGCTTCAATGAATTTATTCGTTTTTAGGACTTCTTCATACCCGTTTTGAACTTTATTATACACCATGCATAATTGTCTATTAACATACGAAGAAGCCATGCTTTTTATTCCCGAATTTTCCTCTGTTTCAGCCATAGAATTTAATCTCATTTTTAGCTCTATTGACTTATTCAACATATCTAACTCATTTTTTATAATAATTCTTTTCTACCCGCTTTTCAGACTCGGTTAATTCTTCATCATTACTTTTTTCTAATTTTGCCTCTATATCATCAAAGTGCTCTCTATCAGTTAAGTATTCTTGATATTTCTTCAAAACTTTTGAACATTCATTTTCAACATTTTTGCTTACATTCAATCCTTCTTCATCACCAACCTTGTCCTTAGCTTTATCAATAATAAAATTCAGCGCAAACAAAAAGCCTTTTTGTTTTAAAACAATATATGCTTCTAATCTATCTTCCTTTATAATTCGTTTCTTAGCAAATCGATATAAGATTTTATTTACCTTATGTAGACTTTCAAATAAAAATTTTATTTCTGCCAAATCTTGGTTTGGCGTAACAGTTCAGCCTTCCGGCTGAACCAACGGGTATTGCACCGGCTAAAAAATAGCCGGTGTGCCCATAAATAACTTCCGTATATTCTCAATCATTCCCATATTTCGTTTTTTCAGGGTTTCGATTATGGTCATGATGGAACAGTACATTTCATGGCCACTTGCCTTCCGAAATCCTCCCGCCATTTTCTGCCTGTTCTTCGCTTTCCGCAGATCCCTTTCTGATAGATTATCATCAAACGGTACAGAAAAGTCATACAGGAACAGCAGATGGTTATGGCTGTACTTTTCCATCCTGCCAAGCAGCGCCGCTTCTTCCTGCTTTGCATATTTATGAGCGGTGCTTTTGCTCTCTCCACGTCCCTGTTTCAAAATGGAAAAGTATTTTCCCTCATAATCCGTTATTCTCTCAGCGGGCATGGCGTCATACCCCTGTGCCATTAATTCTTTACGGCACTTATTCATTTCACACAGAAGAGAGATCATTTCCCCTGACCACCTGTTTTTTGTTTCTTCGGTATTCTTACGCAGATAGCGGATGATGTGCACATTACATTCTGCATGGTCTGTTCCAAAATGGTACAGCGCGGTTTCGTGGTCATGGACAAGGATCCCAGCGTATCGATTCAGAAAATCCAGCTTCTTCAGGGCTTTTATCGATTTGCTGCTCATGGCATGGTATACCACGGTATCTCCGGTGCTGAAATTGCGTATATAATTCTGTTCTCCGTTTACCGTTACGGTGGTGGCGTCCGTTGCCACGACATTCTGCGTGAGCAGCCTCTCTTCCAGGTGTCGGATGCTTGCGTCCGATGCCCCGGCAAATTTCCTGCAGAAACCATAAACGCTTCCTTCTGATAGGCCCAGTTCCCCATTTCCGGCTGCATTCAAAAAAGAAGCAATCCTGTCATTTGACATAACTCCTTCGCTGTACAGAGATACAGCCAGTGCCTTTACATTTTCGCCGTAAGTCACGTCACTGCGGTACTGTGCCGGAATGCAGAAGTTCCCATTTTCATCCGCGTAAATGCGGATTTCCATAATGACCGGTTCCACGTTTAAGTCCACAACATATTTGGTAACGTAATCCTGTCCGGATACTTTGCCGATTGTCCGAATCTCATGCCTGCATCTGCCAGATGCGATTTTTTCCTCTACCTCAGTTTTTGTGAGTGTCGTTCCGGTATGCCCTTTCTGTCCGCCGCACTTACGTTCCGTCTTCTTTCTTCCATTGAAAGTATTGGCAGGTTTCCCGCCTTTCTGGTCAGTGGATGGCGGGAGCGAGGTGTTGGAGCTGTCGTTATTGATGATACTTCTTAAACGGGCATTGTCATCTTTGAGGAGCTGGTTCTCTTTCGTCAGACTGTCTATTTTTTTGTTTAGCCGGTCAACATCCTCTTTGTGTTCTTTTTTTTCCGTGCGGAGGCTGTTTTCCATGGCATCAAGGCGTGCCATGACTTCCACAAGCTGGTTGTACATGCCTTTTTCATAATTCCCACCCATCTGCGGCGCCTCCTTTTCCTGTATTCCTGACAGAATCATTCTATCAGAAATACAAGAAAAAAGCGA
>ERZ808044.489-NODE-489-length-41464-cov-12.533887_pt1 | contig 41464 bp, 45 predicted proteins | sample MGYA00380195_ERZ808044 | MGnify/ENA primary metagenome ERZ808044 (study PRJEB31490, sample SAMN06133423) | mouse gut metagenome | isolation source: Z7_2 | host: mice | place: China: Chengdu | collected 2015-05 ...
GATCTTAGCTCAGCTGGGAGAGCATCTGCCTTACAAGCAGAGGGTCATAGGTTCGAGCCCTATAGGTCCCATTTATGGTGCAGGAGCATCATAAGGAAATGCCGCAGTGGCGGAACTGGCAGACGCCCGGGACTTAAAATCCCGTGGGTAGCGATACCCGTACCGGTTCGATTCCGGTCTGCGGCACTTGTAAAAAGGCTTATTTCGCGGTTTGATAAGTCTTTTTTTATTTTTGTTAATGGAGCATCTCTCCAAATCATCCCTCCCGCTTTTGCTCTATCTGTGCGGGATAATTTCCCATAATTGCTTCAGCAGATTGTACTTTTTTGCTGAAATCAAAATGGGTGTAAGTATTGGCAGTTGTAGTAATTGTACTATGTCCCAGCCATTCCTGGATGGCTTTCAAGTCAACGCCGTTTGCATACAGCAAACTTGCACAGCTATGCCTTACGGTATAATAACGACAAACGGAAAAAGCCTTTATTTTCAAGGAGTTCGAGTGTTTGTCGTGGTAAACCCATTTAGCAGGTTAAAGCTGTATAATAGAGCCAGCGATAAACCGGAATTTGGAGATAGAAATAAAATGCTTATTAGAGAGTATCAATCCTCAGACTGTAATGAATTGACACAACTTTTCTATAACACTGTTCACACAGTGAATGCGAAAGATTACACCAAAGAACAGTTAGATGTATGGGCAACAGGACAGGTAGATTTGAAAATGTGGAACCAGTCGCTTCAAGAGCATTTTAGTATTGTTGCGGTTGATGATAATATCATTGTAGGATTTGGGGATATAGATAAGACAGGTTATCTTGACCGCTTATTTGTTCATTCAGGATATCAAAGAAAAGGAATTGCTACCGCTATTTGCAATCAGTTAGAGTCGGCAGTTCAAGAGAATATTGTTACCCATGCTTCTATTACTGCAAGACCTTTTTTTGAAAAAAGAGGATATAAAGTTGTTAAAGAACAACAGGTAGAGCGACAGGGAATTTTTCTTACGAATTTTGTTATGATAAAGGAACGATAAATTCCGGTTTGCCGAACTGACAGCTCAACAAAAAACTAAATAACCCAGCACACCTAAGCAGGAAATCTGAAAAAGGTTCCCTGCTCTTTTTTTCAAAACTTGTAAATGCACTCAAGTTTCTTAGCAAAACAGAAAGATTACATTTACCAGCATGTATTTGAAGGACGATCATTTGAAGAAATGGCTCAGTTAAATAGAATGACTGTTATTTACAAGTGTTTTGTCTGGATGGTTCTTACTATTTTCAGGAAAAAACAAAATATTCGGATATGTATGAAGCCTATTTTAAGTATTCGGGCCAGAAAATATGATAGATGCATATTCAGATCATGCAAATAAGGGGACTGCCGTAAAATTTGTGGCTGAGAATCTGGGAATTTCGAAAGAGCAAATAATTGCATGTGGTGATGAAAGTATTGATTTGCCAATGTTTGAAGAAGCTGGTCTTAGTGTTGCGATGGGTAATGCGACAGACAAAGTGAAACAGACTGCAGATATAATTACTTTTACAAACGATGAAAATGGAGTTGCGGAAGTAATAAAGCGTTATATTTAGATGGTACGACTTAAAGAAAAGCTTTATCTATGCCATGGTGGAAAGTCATAAAAATGATTAAGCCAAATTGTGCAAAACGACTAAAATGAGTCAAAAATCCTGTGTATATTGACAGCTATAGTACTATATGATAGGCTATAGGATGTGAAGAGAAGTTAGGAGATAAGACCATGGCAAAGATACAGAGAATCTCTCTTCAATATGAGATTATTTCTTATATTAAAAATTATATACAGGAGAATCATCTGAGGGTAGGAGAGCGTCTCCCGTCGCAAAGTGAGATGATCGAGATGATGGGGGTAAGCCGGACTGCCCTGAGAGAAGCAATCAAAACATTAGAAGCAAAAGACGTCTTAGAAGTGAAAAACGGGAAAGGCATTTATGTAAAAGATGATTTTCAGGAAGCGCTTTACGATCAAGTGAATTTTGTGAAAGAGCAGAAAACGATTGTTCAAATGCTGGAGATACGTCTGGTCCTGGAAAAAGAGATGCTTCGGTTAATTGTACAGAATTGTACGCAAAAGGAACTCCAGGAGTTGGGTGAAGTTGTGAAAGTACTGATGGAAAAATATCACCGGGGAGAAAGACAGAATAAAGAAGATGAGGAGTTTCACCGGAGGTTATTTAAAATGTGCCATCATGACGTGTTAGAACAGCTTCTGAATTTTCTGGCAAGCCAGATGGGGGCAATATGGAATTTTCCTTTAGAAATGGAAAGTCCTTTTACAGCCACGATCCCATTACATGAAGAAATGTATCAGGCTTTATGTAATCGTGATGTAAAAAGAGCCATAGAGATTGATAAAACAATTTTAAAAATGGAGATTAAAGAAATTAAAGAGCTTTAAAACTCTTTAATTTTTAAAACAACCTATATTATAGCATATAGCATATAGCATATAGCATATACCATATAAAAGCAAGGAGGAGAGAATGGGCATACTGTTTGAATTGGAAAGAATGGAAAGGCTTGTGCTGGATATTGAAAAATTGAGATATCCGGTCAGTATTCCGATTAGGAATTATAAGATGCATGAAGGAAAACTGAAAAATGGGGAAAGATGCAGTACAGAGAATTGGCAGGACTATAAGATAGATACTCCATGGGACGCTTTGGATTCCCACCGTTGGCTTCGTACGACAGTTGTTATTCCAGAAGAGATGGATGCAAGGCATGTAGAAATACAGCTGATTTCAGGCAGAGAGGGTCAATGGGATGCGACAAATCCTCAGATGCTTTTCTACATTAACCGGCAATTAGTCCAGGGAGTGGATGTAAATCACAGGGAAGTAACTCTTTCAGCAAAAGCAAAAGCCGGTGAAATATATGAAATCGCAATGCTGATTTATAGCGGTTCAGTTCCCGGAGACTTGATATTCAGGAGCAATCTCATTGCGATTGACGATGAAGTCCAGAAATTTTATTATGATTTTTCTGTACCGGTGCAGAGCGCCAGGCTTTTAAGAACCAGTGATGAAGAAAATAGCAGAAGAATTCTGCAAAAACTAAATGCTGCGGCAAATGCGGTAGATTTAAGAAATCCATACAGCGAAAAATTCTATAACTCTTTGAAGGAAGCCGACGAGCTGCTTGTAAAGGAATTCTATACAACAGTAAATAAGGAAGCGCCGGTAGTGAGCGCAATCGGGCATACACACATTGATATTGCATGGCTTTGGACGGTAGAGCAGACAAGGGAAAAGGTTTTGAGAAGTTTCGCTACTGTGCTGCGTTTGATGGAGCAGTATCCGGATTATAAGTTTATGTCAAGCCAGCCGATTTTGTATCAGTTCGTAAAAGAACAGGAGCCGCAGATGTACGAAACAATAAAGCAGAGAATCAGGGAGGGACGCTGGGAAGCCGACGGCGCCATGTGGCTGGAAGCAGACTGTAACCTGACCGGCGGAGAATCTTTGGTACGGCAGATTATCAAGGGTGAAAAGTTCTTTGAAGAAGAATTTGGCATATCCAGTAAATCCTTGTGGCTTCCGGATGTGTTCGGATATTCAGCGGCGCTGCCCCAGATATTAAAACGCTCAGGCATTCCGTATTTTATGACGACGAAAATTGCGTGGAATCAATATAACCAGCTCCCCAATGATACATTTATGTGGAAAGGGATTGATGGAAGCGAAGTATTTGTTTTCATGCCTACAACATGCGACTTCGATAAGACATTAGGATTGAATGTATCTTTTACGGATACAAGAAATACAACCACATATACGGGAATCATCAATCCGAATATGACGCTTGGGACGTTCAAGCGATTCCAGAATCGTGATTTGACGGAAAATACGATTATGTTATTCGGCTTTGGCGACGGAGGCGGAGGGCCGACAAAAGAGATGCTGGAGAACGCAGAAAGGCTCAGTTACGGCATCCCCGGTATTCCCAGAATAGAACAGGAATTTGAAAGAGAATTCTTTGACCGTACTTATAAAAAAATAGCAGAACTTCCGGATATGCCCACATGGAATGGAGAGCTGTACTTTGAATATCACAGAGGAACATTGACGTCGATTGGAAAGAACAAGAGGTATAACAGAAAAAATGAGATTCTCTATACACAATTAGAAACATTGGCGTCAATGCTGGGAGAAAAAGGCGTTTCATACCCTGAAGAGGTAATTGAACGCGGCTGGGAGATTCTTCTTTTGAACCAGTTCCATGATATTATTCCCGGAAGCTGCATTGAAGAGGTTTATGTCCAGTGTGATAAAGAGTATGAAGAGATACTTACACGCGGAAGGGAGACAATACAGGCGGTTGCAAAACAGGGCGCAAAGATGGTTGATACAGAGAATCAGGCGATTATCGTTTTCAATACGCAGGGGTATGTAAGAAACGACGTGGTATTTGTGGAAGGGCTGGAAGATGTGATAATTGAAAAGATCACAGACTGTGAGGGAAAAGAACTTCCGGTGCAAAGGACGGCAGAAGGAAAAATTGCATTTTATGCAGAAGGAATCCCGGGACTTGGATATAAGGTATTCTACTATACAGCAGGCGTAAAAAAAGAGCGGGAACGTAAATGGGACGGACATTTTGAGAATGGATTCTACAGCGTGACATTTAATGAAGCAATGGAGATTGTATCACTGATTGAGAAGAAAACAGGAAAGGAATTCATTCGGGAAGGCAAGGCGGGAAACGAGCTTATAACATATGAAGACAGACCGATGGACTGGGATAATTGGGATATTGATACTTTTTACAAGAAAAAACCATACTATGCGGAAAAAGTCTCGGATGTAAGTATTTTAGAAGACGGGGAAGTGAGAAAAACACTTGGGATTGTAAAGCAGTTTGCAGGTTCCACAGTGACGCAGAAAATTCATCTCTACCATAATATCCCAAGGATTGACTTTGAGACACATGCAGACTGGAAAGAACATAACGTCTTATTAAGAGTTAATTTCCCGGTAGAAGTCAATACAACCAAAGCGGCTTATGAAATTCAGTTTGGAAATATAGAAAGAGAGACAACGAATAATAACAGCTGGGATACTGCGAAATTTGAAGCATGCGGACATAAGTGGGCGGACCTTTCCGAAGATAATAACGGAATCAGCCTTCTAAATGACTGTAAATATGGTTATGGGATTAAGGACGGTAATTTGTCGCTGACCCTCATTAAAGCAGGCACGTATCCAAATAAGAATGCGGATATCGGAGAACATGATTTTATATATTCTATCTATCCGCATGCAGGAAGATGGCAGGATGCGGAAACCGTAGAAATGGCGTATAACTTGAATGTTCCTCTGGTCGTTGTTTTACAAAATGAAAATGAAGGGGAAAAGGCAGGGAAAGAGTTTGTGAAATGTGACGCAGATAATTGTTTCATTGAGGTCATAAAAAAAGCGGAAGATGATAACGGTGCAATTATCCGTATGTATGAAAATAAAAACAGACATACAAGGACAAGGATTACCCTTCCGGAATCTGTGAAGAAGATATATGAATGTAATCTTCGGGAACAAAACGAGAGAAAACTGGAAGTAAGAGAACATTCTGTAGATGTTGTATTTAAACCCTATGAGATAAAAACATACAGGATCGTATAAGGACGGAGGCAGAGAGATGTTAAAAGAATTAGTGGAGATCTGGGGCGTAAGCGGATATGAGAAAAAGGTATCGGATTATATTGCAGAACAGGTTAAAGATTATGCGGACGAGGTTATAAGAGACGCCATTGGAAATCTAATTGATTTAAAAAAAGGAAACGGTGAAGAAAAAAAGAAGATTATGGTCGCGGCGCACATGGATGAGATCGGGCTTTGTGTTGTTAAGATTACAGACGAAGGATTTCTGAAAGTAAAGAAGGTCGGAGGAGTTTCTGCACATTGTTCTTTTATGAACCGCGTCATTTTCCGAAACGGTACGGTGGGAACAGTGGCGGCATACAAAAAACCGGAAGAATTCAAGAGCGGCGATATAGGCGAGCTGTATATTGATATTGGAGCAGGCTCGAAAGAAGATGCGGAGAAGTATGTACATGTCGGCGACTGCGCCATGTTTGAAGGACAATATCAGGAACTTGCCGGAAGAAATATTATGGCGAAAGCATTTGACGACAGATGTGCCTGCCATGTTCAGATAGAGGCGTTAAAAGCAATGAAAACGCCGTATCATGACGTATATTTCGTATTTACGGTACAGGAAGAGGTGGGACTTTTTGGAGCGACAACTTCTTCGGAAAGAATCAGGCCGGATCTTGGAATCGCTGTCGACATTACGGGTTCTTTTGATGTTCCGGGAGATGAACATGGAAATGCTGTCTTGGGAAAAGGAGCGGCAATATGTGTCAGCAACGCATTGGTAATCTGTGATGAAGATATGGTGGAACAGATGGTTGAATGTGCAAAAGAAAATCAGATTCCATATCAGATGGACGTGCTGACGAACGGCGGAACAGATGCGGGGGCAATCAATAAATCTTATCAGGGAGTGAAAGCCGCGGGAATATCTGTACCGACAAGATATGGCCATTCGCCAAACAGTATTATTAATCTGGATGATCTGCAGGCTTGCATCAATCTGTTAAAGAATTATGTGGAACGTTCACTTCGTATTATTACGGAAGAAGTGTTCAAATAAAGAAGGAGGAGAAGATTGAAAATGAAAAGAAACAATCAAAAGGAGGAAACTTTAATGAAAAACAGGAAAATGAGAATATTGGCGTTTGGCTTAAGCGCATCCCTTGTCTTCGGAAGCCTGGCAGGATGCGGCAAAAAATCAGGGTCTGAGAAAGAAGCAGAAACAGAATCAGGAGCGGAAGTGAATGTTGCGCTTACAACGGATCCGGATAATTTAGACGCAAGCCGTGCAGACGACACTGCAAAAAATGCAATTATTCTGGAAGTTCAGGAAACTCTGGTACGTTTTGATGAAAACGGAGAACTGAAACCGGCGGGAGCTGAAAGCTGGGACGTATCGGAAGACGGACTCGTATATACTTTCCACCTGAGAGACAACCAGTATGCAGACGGCGAGGACGTCGTGGCCGCAGATTATGTAAACTGTATGCTGCGTACGCTTGACCCGGAAGTAGGAAGCCATGATGCAGGGACATTTTACGTAATCGAGGGCGCGGAAGAATACAATACAGGGAAAGCTGAAAAAGAAGACGTAGGCGTAAAAGCTGTCGATGATCAGACATTGGAGATTACGTTGAAAGAAGCGATTCCATACTTTATCCAGATGGCAAATACTTCTAAATTAACGCCGATTCCGGAGGAAAATACACAGGGCGCCGATAATACGTCCTATGGATCGGATGCAGAAAAGATGGATTACAGCGGGCCGTTCGTAATTGAAGAATGGCAGAGAGGCTCTGGAATTGTCCTGAAGAAAAATCCGAATTACTGGGACGCCGACAGTGTAAAACTTGAGACAGTAAATTATCAGCTTGTACAGGAGGAAAATACAAGGCAGCAGCTTTTTGAACAGGGAAAACTGGACGTACTTGAAGGAATTAACGATCAGTATTACGAGAAAATCAAAGCGGATATTGATTCGGGGAAAACAACCCTTGTGGAACTTGCAAAACCTGGTAATTCCTATATTTGTTTTAACAATCAGGATCCGGAAGGCGTATTTACAAATGCAAAAATCCGGAAAGCATTTTCACTTGCAATTGACAGAGAAACTTATGTGGAAAAAGTTCTGAAGAAAGATACTCCGGCATACGGGATTATCCCTCCCGCAACCAATAACGGCGATGCAAAATTCCGCGATAATGTAGAGGAGCCGTTAATGGATACAAAGGAAGACGCCAAGGCGCTATTTGAAGAAGGTCTTGAAGAAATCGGTAAAAAGGCGGAAGATATCTCTATTGTATTCCTTCAGGGAAATGCCAACAATGATACGAAAGTAAAATCCGAATTTTTCCAGAATCAGTGGGAAACGACGCTTGGGGTGAAAGTAAAGATTGATACGGCTGCAGATAACGCGACGTTTAACTCAACCGTTTCAAAAGGAGCATATCAGATCTGTAATACCGGATGGGGAGCAGATTATAACGACCCTATGACATTTATGCAGCTGTATACCACAGGGGACGGCAATAACGCTCCTTTTGCATCAAATGAAAAATATGATCAGTTAATTAGCGAATGTAAGACAGAACTTGACATGAAAGTGAGAGAAACAAAGTTTGCAGAAGCGGAACAGATTTTAATCTCCGAGGAAGCATGCGTGGCTCCGCTTACATACAGCCTTTCAAAAAATCTTCTGAATTCAAATGTAAAAGGAATATCCTTTAATGGCGCAGGCGGACCGGCAATTGAGTTTAAGACAGCATACGTTGAGTAAAAATCAGGTACAGCAGGCAGGGGATAAAGATATCTTCCTGCCTGTTTTAGAAAGAAGGGAATGGAATGTTAAAATTTATAGGGAAAAAACTGCTATATATGGTTTTCACTGTTTGGATTATTATGACCGCTACATTTTTTCTCATGAATACGCTGCCGGGCGACCCTGTTCAGGCAGGGACAAAGATGCTTCCGGAGGCGGTTGCACAGAATCTGGAGGCAAAGTGGGGATTAGATAAACCAATCGGAGAACGTTATATAATCTATATGAAAAACTTTTTAAAAGGAGATTTCGGAGAGTCTTACACAACAGTCGGACTTACCGCGAACCAGGTAATTGCAGAAAGATTACCGGCTTCCATACAGCTTGGGCTTCAGGCGGTTGCCCTGGGACTTGTATTGGGGCTTGCGCTTGGGATCGTGGCGGCTTTTCACAGGAATTCCTGGATTGACTTTGTAGCGATTTTCGTTGCAATTGTGGGAGTTTCCGTGCCGAGCTTCGTGTTTGCCGCCTTACTGCAGTTAAATCTGGGCGGAGGCTTCTTTGAGATTACGGGATGGGCGACGCCTTCCGAGGGACTGGAGGCATTGTTCAGGGTGACATTTCTCCCGACGCTGGCCGCGGCGATAGGAAGTATTGCAACGTATTCAAGGTTTATGCGTTCATCGGTACTGGACGTTATGAATAATGATTATATATTGACCGCAAAGGCAAAAGGACTGTCTAGGTGGGAAATTATCAGAAGGCATGTGCTTAGAAACAGCCTTACGCCGATTATTTCGATTGTTGCGCCGCAGCTTGCAGGAATTTTTACGGGTTCATTCGTAATTGAACGAATCTTCTCAATTCCGGGCTTAGGACGTTATTATGTAGACAGTGTAAACGGACGCGACTTCCCGATGATTATGGCGACGACGGTATTCTTTTCTGTCATTTTCATTTTATCTATTGTATTGATGGATATTCTCTATGCAGTTGTAGACCCGAGAGTGCGTAAAAGCTTAGTTGAAAAATAGGGGGACGAAGAAATGGATAAGGTATTAGATCGTGAATTGTTTAAAAAAGTAGGAGTGGATACGCAGGACTCCGAATCAGTAGTCCGTCCCAGCATGTCATATTTCCAGGATGCATGGAGAAGGCTGAGAAAAAATAAAGTTGCAATGATCAGTATGTTTTTCCTGATTTTTGTTACCTTAATGTGTATATTTGCACCTATGATATACCCGGTTCCGTTTGATACGCAGGACTTGATGAATACCAATCAGGGACCGACGGCAGAGCACTTTTTCGGACTTGACGATTTGGGAAGGGATATTTTTGCGCGTATCTGGATCGGAGGAAGAGTATCTCTTACGATTGCGATTGTCGGCGCGCTGATTTCTCTTGTGGTTGGAGTGCTCTACGGCGGGATCAGCGGATATTTCGGCGGAATCGTTGACGATATTATGATGCGTATTGTTGAGATTCTTGTGGGAATTCCTTACATGATTGTAGTAATTATCGTAAGCATGGTATTAGGAAAGGGAATCCACTCTCTTTTGATTGCGCTTTGTCTTACAAGCTGGACGGGTCTTGCAAGACTTGTCCGGGGACAGGTGATTTCATTAAAGAGCAGTGAATATATATTAGCTGCAAAAGCTCTGGGGACGCCTGATTTTAAAATTATCAGTAAGCATCTTTTCCCGAATATGTTAAGTATTATTATCATTAATACAACATTTTCTATTCCGGGATTTATCTTCTCAGAAGCATTTTTAAGTTTCCTGGGCATGGGAATCCAGCCTCCGAATACGAGCTGGGGCGCAATGGCCGCATTGGGACAGCAGCAGATGATGTATTATCCTCATGAGCTGTTATTCCCTGCGGCGGCAATTTCATTTACAATGCTTGCATTTAATCTTTTAGGCGATGGACTGAGAGACGCATTCGACCCGAAACTTCGTCAGTAGAAAGGAATGGGATACAATGAATAAATTATTAAAAGTAGAGGATTTAAAAGTTTCTTTTCATACATATGCAGGAGAAGTGCAGGCCGTCCGGGGAGTTTCTTTTGATATAAATGAAGGCGAGACTCTTGCAATTGTAGGGGAATCAGGAAGCGGAAAAACAGTGACATCAAAAGCAATTATGGGGTTGATCGCAACGCCTCCCGGAGAAATTAAAAAGGAAAGCAGGATCTTGTATCAGGATGAGAACATATTAGGGTATTCGGAAAAGGAATGGCAGGACTATCGGGGGAAAAAGGCGGGAATGATCTTCCAGGATCCCATGACGTCTTTAAACCCGACGATGAAAGTCGGACGGCAGATTGCAGAAGGAATTTTGAAACATGAAAAAATAAGTAAAAAAGAAGCGATGGAGAAAGCGGTTGAATTATTGCGTAAAGTGAATATACCGAATCCTGAGGAACGCGTGAATCAATATCCTCATGAGTTTTCAGGTGGAATGCGGCAGAGGGTGGTAATTGCTATCGCACTTGCATGTAATCCGAGATTAATGATAGCGGACGAGCCTACAACAGCGTTGGACGTGACAATTCAGGCGCAGATTTTAAAGCTTTTGAAAGAAATTCAGAAGACAAACAGGTCGTCTATCATCATGATTACACATGACCTGGGCGTTGTAGCGGGAATGGCTGATAAAATAGCAGTAATGTATGCAGGAAAAATTGTAGAAGAAGGATTGGTTGATGAGATCTTTGCGAATCCGCAGCATCCATATACTTTTGCGTTGTTAAACGCAGTTCCAAGGCTTGATATTGAGAACAAAGCAAAACTGCATGTAATACCGGGAACTCCGCCGGATCTGATTGCGCCGCCGAAGGGCTGCGGGTTTGCAACAAGATGTAAGCACTGTATGGAGGTTTGCAGACAAATGCCGCCGGAATATACGGCTGTGTCAGATACGCATAAAACGATGTGCTGGCTGCATCATGATATTGCCAAAGACACGTACGGCTATAAAGATGTAAAGGAGGTTTTGGAAAATGAATAAAGAAGAACCATTGGTAAAAGTGGAAAACCTCAAAAAGTATTTTAATATCCATAAAAAAGGGGTATTAAAAGCAGTAGATGACGTTTCGTTTGAAGTATACAAAGGTGAGACGCTGGGCCTTGTAGGAGAATCAGGATGCGGAAAGACAACTTGCGGAAGAACCATTCTGAATCTGTATCCGCCTACAGACGGAAAGGTGCTGTTTGACGGCAAAGATATTACACAAATGAAAAAGAATGGGGAAGAGCTTGCGTTTAAGAAGGACGCACAGATTATTTTCCAAGATCCGTATGCGTCTTTAGATCCGAGAATGACCGTCGGGGAGATTATTGCGGAGGGAATGGATAATCACCATTTATATGAAGGAGAAAAGCGCCTTCCAAGAATCTATGAATTGTTAGAGCAGGTTGGGCTGAACAGAGAACATGCGAACCGGTTCCCTCATGAGTTTTCCGGCGGACAGAGACAGCGTATTGGCATTGCGAGAGCATTGGCGGTGGATCCGAAATTTATTGTCTGTGACGAGCCGATTTCTGCATTGGACGTATCAATTCAGGCACAGGTGGTAAATCTGCTTGTGGATTTACAGAAAAAACTTGGACTTACATATTTATTTATCGCCCATGATCTGTCCATGGTAAAACATATTTCCGACAGAGTCGGCGTTATGTATATGGGACAGCTGGTTGAAATCGCACCCAGCGGCGAATTGTATGCGAACCCGACTCATCCGTATACGAAGGCGTTACTATCTGCGATTCCGATTCCGAATCCGGAGATTGAACGGAATAAGACAATGATCCCTCTGGAAGGAGAGGTTGGGAGTCCAATAAATTGCAGTGCGGGCTGCCGGTTTGCAAGCAGATGCCGTTACGCTACTGAGCGCTGCACGGCAGAGACGCCGCGGCTAGAGGACAGAGGAAACCAGCATTTTGCAGCATGCCATAATCTGGCGCAGATTGATTAGAGGAGAGATAGGATGAAACGTTCAGAAATTAATCAATGTATTAAAGATATGGAAAAACTTGCCAGCGAGCATGGTTTTGCCTTGCCGCCATTTTGTAATTGGACTCCCAAAGATTGGGAAAACAAATCAAAGGAGTATGATGAAATCAGAGATAATATGCTCGGCTGGGACATTACGGACTATGGATTGGGAGATTTCGGCAAAGTAGGTTTTGCCCTTATTACGATCCGTAATGGAAACCAGAATAATCCGAAATATAAGAAAGTATATGCAGAAAAGCTGCTGATGCTGAAAGAAGGACAGCATTCGCCGATGCATTTCCACTGGAAAAAATCGGAAGATATTATTAACAGGGGCGGCGGGACACTGATTATTCATCTTTATAATGATAAGGGCGACGGAAGCTTTGACGACAGTGACGTCCTTGTGAATTCAGACGGGCGTTCTTATTATGTAAAGGCGGGTACGGAAGTAGAATTGAAGCCGGGTGAAAGTATCACCCTATGGCCGCATCAATATCATGACTTTGATGTAAAAGAGGGAACCGGAGACGTACTGATCGGAGAAGTCTCTATGTGTAATGATGATAATACAGATAACAGATTTTATGAAGAAATCGGACGTTTTCCTGCAATTGAGGAGGACGAAGAACCATATCGGTTATTATGTAATGAGTACCCTAAAGCGGAATAAGCGACAGTGTAAATGAATTTTTAGATACGAGGAGGAGAGCAGTAATACATCAGATCTTGAATGAAATTTGGTGGATTGGATACAGTGCGTGGGGAAGCATATTAGTCGGCAAACATACTGGAAACAATCTGTACAGATTGATTTTTCAGGCTTCTTTTTAAATAGTTACCTCATAAAACAGAGCGTGTCTAATGGTATCCTGTACCAACTTCCTTCGTTCCACCTGCTCATACACCGAGTGCTCGCTAAGCTTTCTAACAGGGTCATGCCCTACGGAGAGAACTACTGCAAGCTACAGCTCTTGTTTGTATTTTGATTTTACCGACCTTGCTACTCCACAGGGCTCGGTTATTCCGTGGACGCTTCCCCTGTTTCATTGCCTGCTGGTCATTGTGCTGATGCAGTACCTGTTGCACTCCATCGTTATCGAGTTCCTTACCAGAACCCTGTCCGATTCCAGAATCCTCTGGAACCCGACAAGGTTCTGGAATAAGTAATGCTGCCAAAATATCTTATGCCGCAATCGCTTCCTTCTTTTCTGGACGTCTGATGTCCATCAACATCTTCTTCGGATCATAGACCATGCCTTTCTTCAGAATCGTGTAGATTATTCTAAGGAGCTTGCAGGCTATCACGATTAATGACTGCATCTTTTTCAGTGGATTATCGGCCCGTGTCGTATAGTACATATGGAGTTCTTTGAATTCCTCCGCAAGTGCCACTGCTGACTTTGCTGCCTGGAATAACCAGTATCTGAGCCTTTTGCGTCCTCTGTGACTTATCCTGGTTTCCCCCTTATGCTTACCGGAACTGCATGCTACCAACCCCAGTCCACTTAGTTTCTGTATTTCTTTTACATCATCAAACCGTGAAATATCTCCCATCTCCGCAAGAATCCCGGAAAGTGTGTTTTCTCCTATTCCAGATATCTCCAGAATGTTACCGGCATACGGTATCTCCCGACATTTCTGATTGATCTGCTCTTCTACAACAGCAAGTTCAGCGTCCAGCTCCAAAATCTTCTGGACAAACCACTTTACAGCGCTCTTACCTGCAACAGCTCCATCCTTAATCCCTACACTCGCTTTCACATACTGTATTATTTCTTTGGCTCTGCTCTAACCGCGTCCTCTAGGCTTGGCATCATGCCGGATTTGTCTTATTCCTTCTTCTCCAGGTGCCGCCAGATCTTCCGGAAACGGTGCCTGTTTCAGCAGTTCCAGACTAAATGCACCATCAACTTTTCCCAGTGCATCCTTATACTCCGGGAAATATATCTTCATTTCTCTGTGCATCCGGTTGATTGTACGGATCCTGTCTTCATTTAACTGGTCTCTGAACATGGATAATTTATTCTATTTTTACATTTCTTCGTGAAACACCCCTATTGTTGCTTTCGTTTGCCTATTATGTACCATTTAATGAGAAGTATCAACAACCACGATATCTGAATCACCCTTGCGGGCCTGTTCCAGTACTGCTTCTGATAATTTCAGGAAGGAACCGTAAGAGGACGAGGCGCCGGATATTGCGTCAATATCATCATCTCTGCGTCCCTCCAGAAGTTGGCTGGCATAATAGCGGGTATATTCGTTGGGATAGGTTCCGTTAGAATGGAGCATTGTCTGCATGTAAGCACTATCCCAGCTTTTGATAAATCCGCTGGCGTTTTCAGCGTTGTATTCTACGGAGACGATACTTCCGCCCTTCACCATGATCGTAATATATTCTTTCCAGCCGTGACTGAAATCTTTGGCCTGAGCCGTATAATATCCGTCTTGAAGCTCCGTCTCCTCGCGGCATGCCGTCAGAGGGAGTACAAACAATAGAAAAATCAGTGTAAATGTCAGTAAGCGTTTCATTTTAATTTTCCCCCTTCAAAATAAATTTCTCCACCTGTGCCTGAAGTTTCTCGGCTTCTTTTGCCAATGATCCGCTGGCCTGTTCCATGCCGCCGGCATTCTGGAGGTTACGGTCGGCGATTTCTGAAATAGCTTCAATTCGTTCGTCCATGAGAGACAGAGCATTCCGCTGGCTGTTCACTGCCGTCACAAGCATATCGGAGATTGCACTGATCTGGTCAGATACAGAAGAAATAGCGCTGAAAGAGCCGGCAGTATCCGCAGTCAGTTCCACGCCGGTTTGAATAATAACTTTGGTACTGGTTACCATCTCGGTAGCGTTCTGTGCAGCCTCGGCGCTTTTTGCCGCCAATTGTTTCACTTCATTTGCGACAACTGCGAATCCTTTTCCGGCTTCTCCGGCGCGGGCAGCCTCTACGGAAGCATTGATCGCCAGAATGTTGGTCTGGAAGGCAATGTCTTCGATCGCTTTGGCAATCTTAGTGATCTCTTGTGCGTTGGAACTGATATCATCCATTGCGTTAGTGAGAGAGGACATCCGTGAATTGGCTTCCTGAATGCACTGTGCGATCTCTTCGGTCTTAGCTCTAGTCTGGGAACTGCTTTCCGTAACGCTGGACAGCCGTTCCTTCACGAGGGATACTTCGTGGACCAGCGTTTCGGTGGACTGGTTTTGTTCCAGAGAAGCCTGATGAAGCTGGCCGGACTGTCCGTTCAATTCTTCAGACATAGTAGCCAAGCGGGTTGCAGCAGCCCGGAAGCCTTTGATAGTTTCATTCATAGACTGTATGATCGTGCGGAGACTTGTTCGGATCAAGGCAAAATCTCCTTTATAATCTACCTGGGCGCTAACCCTTAGATTGCCGTCAGCAATTTGAGTTAATACCTGCTGAATATCTGATATGTAACGGTTGACGCTTTCTACAGTGGCATCCAAAGTCTGAGTCATAAGCTCCAATTCATCTCTGGAATTGACAGGCGTCACCTCGGTATGGAGATCACCGTCAGAGAGAGCAACCATCCGGTTTGTAACGCTTTTGACCGGACGGGAGATTGAGCGTGACAGACGCAGCACTACCAGAATGGATATGATCAGTACGGCCAGAGTAGATAATATTGCCACCATCATTGCCGCATTGATCAGATGGTCATAGTCGGACTTGGGAATCTGAATGACCAGGAACCATTGAGTACCGCGGATAGGTGAAAAGGCCACCAGCATATTCTCATTGCCGATAGAATATTCTTCAGAGCCGGTTTTACCGCTCATCACGTGACTCAGAGATTCTTCATTGCTGTCGTTGAGCTGTGCCAGTGTGCTTTCGGTCAGAACCAATGACTGGTCAGGATGTCCGGTAACAAGACCTTCACGGTTCACCATATAGGCGGTTCCGTGTTTGCCCAGGTTAATGCTGCTGATCACGTCGTTGAGCGCGTCATATTTGTAAACTCCTACTACATAGAAGACCGTCTCCTGGTTCTCCTTTACCGGCATGCCCATGGTGATGCCGAGCTTTCCGTTAAAAATAGTGGAAGAACTGGTGGTCAGATTGTCTGTTTCCTTCAGAAGAGCGAAGAAGTTATCCTCCAGATTCTCCGGTGCACCATCGATTCCCTGTATCAGCCGGCCCTGCAGGTCATACAGGGCAATAGTATGCAGTTCGTAGATCTCGGCGGCTTCCGTAAGCACTTCTTTGCGGTTCTTGCGGATTACGGCGGTATCAAGCCGAACATCATCTGTTCCTGTTGAACTCATGCGTGAATCTCCTGCAATGGTCATCATTCTGTCCGCAAGCATATGAATATTGGCTTCCACGGTTTTGGACGACTGTCTTGCCATAGGCTGCAGGCTGTCCAAAAGAATATTGTTGGCTAACGACTGCATAGAGAGAGCCATGATCACGCAGCATATAATAACTAATATCAGAATATTAAGAGTAGTGTTTTTTAAAATTCTACCGTTCAGGCTGCGTCTGGTCTTTCTGCTGTGGGAGTTGTTTTTCTTAGTAGTCACGTTTGCTGTCTCCTTTTCTAAAAAATTCTTGTACTAATATCTCAGCTTGATATTAGATAAGGCAACATCTGCCTGATATCCTTTTGTGTGCAGCATATATTCCATTTCCTTTTTCGCAAGGTCAATGTGGTTCTGCGGTGCAACCATGATCTCCTCAATAGGCAGAAGCCTTTCGCTTAAGGGGATCTCAATATAGGGAAGCATAAATCTGTCCTTGGCACGGAAATATACCGTCGTATCTTTTTGAATACAAATCGATATTCCTCTTCCTCCGCAAATCCTTCATGTTTAAAGAACATGGCGTAAACTTCCGCGGTTTTGGATTGCTGGAAAGTTTTCGAAAACACCCAGTAACAAATGAAGATGTATCACGAGATATACAACGATATATCTCGAATAACAAGATTATTATACAATAGGTGGTGATGAAATGAAATAGGAAATTGAACAGAATATCCACATTTTAAGTTTAGGCAGGGGAAGTCTATCATGTGAATGTGGATAACTTTCCAAGAAAACAGGATAAATGTGGAATTAAACAATGTCATTGAAAGGCATTGCAGGAGGATAAGTTATTGGAGGTCATGGACAGTTATGGATATGAAGGAGAAGAATCCGGGGCAGACGGACGGGATGGCAAAGAACTTGAGGTAACAGGCATCTATACGCCGGTACTGGAGAATGGGGAACGGACAACAGACGTTGCAATGGAATCGGAAAACAAGTATAATTGACCTATCTTAAATTAAGAAAAGGGTGTCTGTCATGATAAATTGTATCGTTGTTGGAGCTGGCGGATTTATAGGAGCGGTCTGCAGATATTTAATAGGGATGATTCCTTTGAAAGAAGGATGTACATTTCCTATAAAGACATTCATGATAAATATAGCAGGTTCTTTTCTGATTGGAATTGTTGCTGCATTGGCAATGAAAACAGATTCCCTGGATTCCAGAACCGTATTATTTCTGAAGGTCGGGATATGCGGGGGCTTTACTACATTTTCCTCCTTCGCATTGGAGACAACAGATTTGATGAAAGACGGGAAGATGCATCTGGCGGTCATTTATACCGTACTCAGTGTTACGCTTGGGGTACTGGCTGTATTCGCAGGCCAGGGAATCTATTCAGAAACGGGTGAATAAGGAGCTACTGCAAACAGAAAGGGTACGCTTGCCAGAGACGGTGCATATCGACGGTTTTAATACGGTTATCACATTGTAAGTAGCGTTGTCGGGCTCTCCTGTGTTTTACTGCAGGGACGGGGCGCTGCGTGATCTGGCCGGATTACGGGGAACATACCGCGTCATTGACAAAACGCAGACAGCGATCGAATTGCTGCTTAGGCAGTTGGAGCTTCTGTATCTATCTGAGGCAGTTTTTTATTTGGATGCACCTGTATCTAATTCAGGCAGGCTGTCAGGGTTGATCCGGCAATGTGCGAAGGGATACGGCATATCTGTGCAGACACAGATCATTCCAGACGTAGACCGGGTTTTAGAACAGATGGAAGGCGTGATCAGCGGGGATGCTGTTATTTTAAACCGCTGTAAGAGCTGGCTGAATGTGATGCCGTTGATCATAGGGAAGATGGATCATGTCTGGAAGATTCGGCTCTGATGTAACGTACTGGAAATAATGAATACATGGACAAAGGATGCAGGCAGGGAGGTGAACAGAATGTGGAAATGTCCAAAATGCGGCTGTACATTTAAGAATACCAATCAGGAGCATTACTGCGGTGAAGCTCCGAAAACAATTGAAGAATATATAGAACGCCAGCCAGAGCAGGCCCGGCCCTTTCTGCGGCAGATCAATAACACAATAAAATCCGCATTACCGGACGCTGTGGAAAAGATATCATGGAGTATGCCGACTTATTGGAAAAAACATAACCTGATCCAGTTTGCGGCTTTTAAGAAGCATATCGGATTGTATCCTGGCCCTGAAGCGGTGGAGATATTTGCGGACAGGCTAAAGGAATATAAGACAAGCAAAGGAGCCATACAGCTTCCATATGATAAGCCTCTGCCGCTTGAATTAATTGGAGAGATTGCAAAATGGTGTGAAGAGGAAAGAGATTAAAGATGTACAGATAAAGGTACAGAAAACCCAGATTTCATTTTATAACAGGCACTTATTTGCATGTGTCTCATTTGCAAAGGTTCGCAGGAAGAAAGACTGTCCCCCAAATTATATTGTCATTACATTTGGCTTAAATTATAAGTCGGAATCCCCAAGGATTGAAGCGGCATCATCACAGAGCTTCAGATGCAGACCTATCTTATCACTCGCGATTTCCGGCAGAAACGGAATAAAAAAGGCGCGGAATATGGAATGGCAGTTTCTGTCTATACGACTCCGGAAGATCTGAGGGGATATGATCTGGTAACGTCTGCATATAAAGAGACGCCGGAGACATCCAGAGAACGTATTTACAGGCGTGTGATGGAGCAATATCCGAATGTATCAGAAAAACAGATAAAGACTTTGATGAAATAAAGGAGGGCTTTAGGCTTGATCAACAGGGAAGATATGCTGGAACTGACCAGGCGGATGACGCCGGCCCGGACATCCATGACGAGGATAGCTGGGTGTTACATAGACCGGGACGGGGAGTTTGACGGAAGTTTCAATACCAATTTCCTGAAGCTTTCCGGTTCCGACAGAGCGAAAAATCTCAAACTGGCAAAGACGGTGCCGTTTTCCGATACGAATAAGAATCTGAAGAAATATGAGTTTGCGCCGGAAGCACAGAAACCGGGAAGCATGTGGCAGTTACTCATGGCCATGAAGGAATGTGGATTGAAAAACGACGCTTTGATGGATACGTTTTATGATGTGGTTATGGAGCGTTACCAGGCAGATTCAGAGTATGCCATCCTGGTATTCCATGACCGGTATGATATTCCGGCGAAGGCATCTGATAAAGAACGGTTAGGGGAATCGGAGGAAGTGTTTGAATATCTGATCTGCGTGATCTGCCCGCTTTCCGGGGAATACGAGCCGGGAGAACCAGAGTGCGGGTTCCTGTTTCCTGCGTTTACAGACCGGTGCGGGGATCTGAACCATGTGAATGTCTATCAGAAAAATCCGGCCAGGCCGCATATGGAACTCGTAAGGGAGATTCTGGGGGCAGAATAATAGAAATGAACAAAAGAAAGGTGGAGGCGGGATGACATATAAGCCGGAATTATGGGCGGAAGCAAAGAAAAAATGTCGGTTGAATGAAGAGAAAATCCGAATGGCGAAGGAAATGGGACTGAATCCGAAAAGCCTGATCAAAAATATTCCCAGTCCCAGGGAGCTATGGAGATAAAAATATGTTTTATATCAGTGAGATTATGAAAACTGCACCAAAGGAATATAAGAATCAGCTTCAGAAAGAAACCTATAAAGCCCTGGCGCAGCTTAAGATTCCCTTTGAGCGGGTGGATACAGATGAAGCAGTCACTATGGATGACTGCGTATTGATTGATCAGAAACTTAATATGAAGATGGTAAAAACTTTATTTTTGTGTAACCGTAAGAAGACGATTTTCTATCTATTCATTACTACAGGGGAAAAGGTCTTTGACACCAAGCATTTCAGCAGTGCGCTGGGGATTTCCAGAGTATCTTTTGCCCCGGCGGAAATGATGGAGGAGATGCTGGGAAATAAGATTGGTGCGGCAACGGTATTTGGAACATTGTTGGATCAGGATAGGGACGTGCAGGTAATTGTAGATAAAGAAGTGGCAGATGAGGAATTCTATGGATGCAGTGATGGAACAACGACTTGTTACATGAAAATTAGGACGGAGGATGTCATTGGAAAATTTCTGCCGTTTGCAAAACATAAGCCCGTAATTGTTGATATATAATGATATTCGTTACATGTATCGTCATCCAAAGCGGACAACAGACGTTGCAATGGAATGAGGGAGAACAAAAATGGAACACATACGATGCGTAGTTGAGAGGATTACTTATACGAATCCAGAAAATGGCTACACCGTATTAAAGGTGGCGGCTAAGAATTATAATGACCTGGTCACTGTTGTCGGAATCATGCCGGATACGCATGTAGGCTCTGTTTTATCCCTGGAGGGTTTCTGGAAGATGGATGCCAGATACGGCAGGCAGTTTTCTGTGGAGAGGTTTGAAGAAACACTCCCTGCGACGGTCTATGGAATTGAAAAATATTTAGGCTCCGGTCTGATCAAAGGAGTCGGACCAAAGTTTGCAAAGCGGATTGTCCGGAAATTCGGAAAAGATACGCTGGACGTGATTGAGGAAACGCCGGATGAACTCATTACAGTGGAGGGAATAGGGAAAATCCGTGTGGAACGGATTAAGAAGAGCTGGCAGGAACAGAAGGAGATAAAGAATATCATGCTCTTTTTGCAGAGCCATGAGGTCAATACTACCCATGCTACAAAAATTTATAAGACCTATGGAAGCGACAGCATCAGTGTGGTTCAGGAAAATCCCTACCGCCTGGCGGATGATGTCTGGGGGATCGGATTTAAGACTGCGGATATGATCGCCAGTAAGCTTGGCATTGAAAAAGGACGTTTCATTCGTCTGCGGAGCGGGCTGTTCTATACATTAAACAAGCTGGCGGAGGACGGACATTGTTACGGGAACAGGGAGCAGCTGATCCAAAAAGCTGTGGAGCTTCTGGAAGTGGAACCCCCGGAGCTGGAGATCACGCTGGATGAAATGCTCCGCACGGAGGATGTAATCAGGGATGAAGAGGCAATTTATTTGCCGCCATTTTTCTTTTCTGAGACCGGATGTGCCAAGAGGCTGATTAAGCTGCTGGTTACCGAACGCAGGATGAAAATGGATGTGCAGGCGGTAATGTCACAGGTACAGCGACAATCCGGCATTTCATATGATGAGATCCAGCTGGAAGCAATCCGCACAGCGGTTTCGTCAAAAGTAATGATTCTGACCGGCGGGCCGGGAACCGGAAAGACTACAGCAACTATGGGAATTATTTCCGCCTATCGTAAGGCAGGATGCCGGATTATACTGGCGGCGCCTACCGGAAGAGCGGCGAAGCGGATGTCTGAAACGACCGGAATGGAAGCGAAGACGATTCACCGGCTGTTGGAATATAAACCTCCGGAGGGATATCAGAAAAATGAAGAGAATCCGTTAGAAGGTGATGTCCTGATATTGGATGAGTGTTCTATGATTGATGTGATGCTCATGTACAATCTTCTGAAGGCGGTTCCGGAACACATGACATTGATTATGGTTGGCGATACGGATCAGCTTCCAAGCGTAGGGGCGGGAAACGTTCTGAAAGATATCATTGCTTCGGACCGGATCCCGGTGGTGCGGCTGACCAGAATATTCAGACAGGCGCAGGGCAGCAGGATTATCATGAATGCCCATCGGATCAACAAAGGCGAGTCCATTGATATGCGCGGCGGGAAGGAGTCGGATTTCTTTTTTGCCGGGAAGGAGACCAATGAGGAAGTGGTGGACACGCTGGTACAATACTGTACGAAGAATCTGCCCCAATATTATCATGTGGACGCATTTCAGGATATCCAGGTGCTGACGCCGATGCAGAGAGGGATCTGCGGGGCGGCAAACCTGAACCGGGTGCTGCAGGAGGCAATGAATCCGTCTAAAATCTTCCTTGGCAGGGGCGGTATGCAGTACCGGCTGCATGATAAAGTTATGCAGATTCGTAATAATTACGATAAGGAAGTCTTTAACGGTGATATCGGGACAATTTGTAAAGTTGATATGGAAGAACGGGAGCTGACGGTAGATTATGAAGGCCGCAAGGTTCTCTATGATGTCAGTGAGCTGGAAGAACTGGTACTGGCCTATGCGACTACGATTCATAAGGCACAGGGAAGTGAATACCCGATTGTGGTGATGCCTTTCACCATGAGCCATTTTGTAATGCTTCAGAGGAACCTGCTGTACACAGGAGTTACCAGGGCAAAGAAGATTCTGGTGCTGATCGGAGTGAAAAAGGCGGTCAGCTATGCTATAAAGAATGAAACTACCGCTGCAAGGAATACGAAGCTTGCCAAACGTTTGATGGATAACAGTACAGAATCTAAGACTGTAGAGGCAAATATCCTGAAACAGCGGTTAAATAGCGAGGATACGGGTCAGCAGGAAAAGAAACCAAAAACGATTATCTATAAGAATGGCGTGCAGCCCGTGAGGATTGCGGAGGAATCGGCCGGTTATGGGAATGATATATTTGAACGGCTGGCATGTTCCAGGTTCCGGAGCAGTTTTTCCTTAAATGCAAACGACAGGGCATATATTGCTGACAAGGGAATGGATACCATACGCCGCCATACACATGACTTTATAGAAAAACGGCTGGCACCAGCCCAACCGCAGAATGATGGAAAACAGACGCCGATGAGGGGGCATCCGGTGTTTGTTGCCCAACATGCGACTGCTACCTGCTGCAGGGGATGCCTGGAGAAATGGCATAATATCCCCAGAGGAAGGGAACTGACCAAAAAGGAGCAGGATTATGTGGCAGATATTATTTTACAGTGGATAAACAGGCAGGGAGCACTAAACGAAATAAGTGGATTTGTCGTCTATAATAAGTATTATAATGCGTAATGCCAGGCACCAATAATTTAAGGAAGTGCGAACTTATGAAGGCGATGCAGTTATGGAAAAACCGTATATCCATATGTTGAACAGCATATGGATATACGGTTTTCTGTTTTGTAAGTCACTCTTCCGATTTTACTAAATTGCTGATATAAGGACGTTTGCCGGAAAGCACCTCATCATAAAAATTTTGTTTCCAGTCTATGTAGGCAATGCTTTCTTTCAATTCTTTGATAGAAGCTAACAGGGCTTTCTGTTTGTCGGCCAGCATTTTTTTTCGGGGAATAATAGTAGATTCTCCCTGCAGGCATAATTTCAGATATTCATTCATTTCATGAATACTCATTCCGCATTTCTTCAGACAAGTAAGGTCTTTGATCCATTTTACATCTTTTTCATCGAAAATACGGCGGTTATTGCCGTCTCGTTTGACGTTTGGGACCAGTCCTTCATTGCAATAATATTTTAATGTCTGGTAGGTCATATCTAATTCCCGGCAGACCTGCATCATCGTATACATTGTTATATCCTCCTGTATCATTCACAAAAAGTCGTTTTTTAAAAAAAAGTATTGACCGGTAGTAACTACCGTAAAATATAATCGGTTACAGGAAGCGGTTGAATTAATCACATTGTAGCATGAGAAAAGTGTAATTACAAGGAGGTTCTTATGAACAAAGATGTAGAAAAAAGGGTTCAGACATTATTCGCAGGGGTTTCCTCGTCTATAGGAGAGGATGATCCTGAATTTGCAGAGCTTATCGCAGATTTCTCTCAGGGTGAAGTTGTTAGGGCAAATAAGCTGACGGAAAAAGAGCAGATGCTTTGTATTTTGTCTGCATTGCTCGGCTGTCAGGGTATGGGAGAATTTCAGAATATGCTCCATGCGGCGCTTAACACAGGAGTTGATCCCATTGCAGTGAAAGAGGTCATTTATCAGGCAACGGCTTATCTTGGGATTGGGCGTACCTACGATTTTCTTGTGGCGGCAAACCGGATTATGAAGGAACATGGTATCGCATTGCCGCTTGCATCACAGGCGACAACGGATGAAAAGACCAGATTTGAAAACGGATTCGCTAAGCAGGTGGAGCTGTTCGGAGAAAATATGGCGAAACGGCAGACGGACGGCCCTGTCCTTCGCCGGAATATCAACCGCTGGCTTGCGGATAACTGTTTCGGGGATTACTACACGCGAAACGGTTTGAACGATCAGGAACGCGAGATGATTACGTTTTGCTTTATTCTGGCACAGGGAGGCTGTGAAAACCAGCTTCGCGGGCATACGGCAGGAAATTTGGGAGTGGGTAACAATAAAGAAAAGCTGTACGGCGTTGTGGAGCAGTGTATGCCCTATATCGGCTATCCCCGCAGCCTGAACGCTATGAATATTATAGATGAGGTATCAAAAGCAATGGAAGACCGATAGCAACGACCGCAAAATATAATCGGTTATAGCAAGCGGTCAAGGCAGACATATATCAGTACGAGGAGGAATTTACAATGAATAAATTTACATTTTCTTATCCGACGAAGGTTTATTTTGGGGAAGGGAGCGCACAGCAGGCTTTTGCCGCAGAGCTTGGAGGGGCCGGCAAAACGGTAATGCTTGCCTATGGCGGCGGCTCTGTTAAGAAGAACGGTATTTATGATGAGATGAAAAATCTGCTTGAACAGGCAGAAAAAACCGTGATTGATTTTTCGGGTATTATGCCAAACCCCACCTATACAAAGGTACAGGAGGGCGCAGCCCTTGTCCGGGAACAACATGTTGATTTTATTCTGGCTGTGGGCGGCGGCAGCGTTATCGACTGCTGTAAGGTGGTTTCCGCGTAGGCACAGCTGTCCGAAGATATCTGGGATATGGAGTATGGCAAGGGGAAATTCCCTGCAACCGGAATTCCGATGGGCGCGGTTGTGACGGCTTCCGGCACCGGGGCGGAAATGAACGCAGGCGCAGTCATTACTTATGAGGAGAAGAAGTGGAAGGGACCGGTTTTTGGAACCGCAGCTTCCTTTGCCGTTCTTGATCCGGCGTATACTATGTCTGTACTAATCATGCAGGTGCTTTCCGGAGCTTTTGATACCTTAAGCCACGTAATGGAAACCTATCTTGGCGCTTCCGATGAAGATAATGTATCAGATGATGTGGCGCTGGCCGTCATGCGTAATACCGTGGTGAATATGCGGCGTCTGCTGAAAGATATTGATAATTGCCAGGCAAGAAGCAACCTGATGTGGGATTCTGCTATGGCGGAAAACGGAATTTTGAAATGCGGACGCCTGACGGATTTTCAGGCACATCAGATGGAACACCAGCTTGGAGCTTATACGGACTGCAATCACGGGCAGGGTCTTGCCGTAATCCATCCGGCTTATTACCGTCACATTGTGAAGGATGCGCCGGAGAAATTTACCCGGTTTGCAAAGGTGGTATTTGGTGCAGATACCGCAGAGGCTGGTTTGGATGCGTTGGAAGATTTCATCAGAGAGTGCGGACTGCCCACGAAAATGAGTCAGCTGCAATCCACAGTGGAGATTACACCGGAGGTACTTCGTCAGGTGGCAGATACCTGCAACATGATTAAGACGGGGCCCCGTGAACTTGACCGGGAGGAAATTTATCAGATTCTGATGGAATGTCTGTAAGGAGGGGCGGCTATGAAGCGTAAAAGGCACCCTCCGGGTATACCTGGATGTCCCAAAACCAGAACAGAAGCAGGGAAAGGATGGATTGCAGGAATTGTAATCATTGTGGTAATTGCTCTTCTCTCTGGAGAAGGAGGATACAGCCGAAGGGATCCGGAAGCAGTCCAGGCAGAAGGAACCGGAATTTTAGAGCTTGAAAATCTTCCGATATATGATTATCGGTAGCAGGAAATGGAACTGAAAAATCAGGGACAGAGGATTTATGGGATTGCCTATATTCCAGATACGAACAGCTGGCAAGCCACGGGATTGCCGCGTACTGTTTTGACTTCCGCGGCGGGGGCGGCACAATGAGCGATGGGGATACCACGGAAATGTCTGTCATGACAGAGGTTTCTGACTTGGAAGCTATCATGGATGCAGCTTCTAAATGGGATTTCGTGGACGAAAACAAAATTGTGCTGCTTGGCACAAGCCAGGGAGGAATTACCTCTGCGATTGCGGTGGCAAGGCACACAGGCAAAATCTCTGGTCTTGTGTTAATGTATCCGGCATTTTTAGTCAGCGACGCTGTTCACGAACAATTTGATTCATTAGAAGATGTGCCGGACAGCTTCCGGTTCAACTGGATTACAGCAGGCCGCCCCTATGCGGAGGATATGTGGGACTATGATGTGTATGAAGAAATCGGGAACTACACAGAGAAAGTCCTTCTTATGCATGGCAGTGCAGACAGTATTGTGCCGATTTCTTATTCAGAACGCGCGGCAGAAGTCTATGAAAATGTAGATTATTATGTGATTGACGGGGCGGGGCATGGATTTAACGGCGGCGCTTTTGATGAAGCGGTAAGGCACATTTTTGATTATTTACAGGAAATAGAGATTATCTGAGAAAGGGGAGTAAATACGATGAAAATAAGAAAAAATCTCTTTTTATTTGTATTAATATTGGCTTTTGGCTTCGTGCTGACAGCCTGCGGCAGCGACACCAGTTCATCTTCCGAGGCTGACCAGTCTCAAGGTATAGAATCTGCGGAAGAATCGGGAACAACAGAACCGGAAGCAGGAGAACCTGAAACAGCGAAAGAGGATATAAACGACGGGAACATTTTGATTGCATATTTTTCCCATACAGGAAATACCGAGGAAGTGGCTCAGAGGATTGCAGAATACACTGGCGGCGATCTGGCCAGGATCTAGCGGACAGAGGAATATGGGGATTTACAGGAGGAGGCTGAAGTAGAAATTTTGGATGGCATACACCCGGAAATTACCGTATCTGTGGACAACATTGATGAATACGGCACGGTCTTTGTGGGTTATCCTAAAATGGAGTATGCTATTTAGGCGTGTATAGTGTGTATTGTGTTAGAAATAATGGAATATAGATACGGAATACACAAAGCATAGGAAAAAATGTGTATGCAGTAGAGGGAATAAATGTAATGACTGGCAGGGAGAAATGATGTCTCCGGAAGCTGATTTTTTGTTGGGGAAGTGCGGGAAGGAACAGTTATCCGGTACTGAAAGAAATAAATATAAAAGTGAATAGGGGAAATGTGTTGGAAACAGCAGGTGCAGTGTGATCTTATGGTCGGTCAAACTGTATCTGCTGTTTCTTATTATAGATTCATAAGCCAGACAAGAGTTATGCGGCTCTTTTCGTAATTCGCTTTCTGCCAGTTTAATTAATTTTGATAATTTATATTTCATATGCATTCCTTGCTACACCACTGTACCATTATTATGTGGAGTGCAGATGAGAAAAGTGAAGTGTTTTCAGTACTTCCCAAAAACACTCCACATAATATTTAACTCCACATAATGTTTCCTAGTGTGCAGATCAGAGCGGATTGCTTGCAAATGGGACGGTGCCGAGGTTTTCGTTATGTTCGGATGGCATGAATTGGTTTCAGAGCTGTGGGAAGTGGCAAGGGAGAGGTTAGCAATCATCCGCAGGAACGATTATCTTCTTTGATTGGAATGGAGATGGGAATTCGGATCATATGGGGATCGTGGAAAAATGCGAGAATGGGAGAGTGTATACAGTAAAAGGAAATTCGGGGGATGCAGTGAGACAGAGAAATTATGCGGTGGGAGTGAGAATAATATTAGGATATGGTCTTATATATGAGTAGTTATGTAAATTGTTCCCAGTGAAAAAAGTATATTATAAGATGTTCGTAAGAGCAAGTTTTGTAATGAAGTCCATTCCCATCAAGATTCTCATCCTCATTTAGAAAATAGTAAGTGTTGAATGACGGTTGGTTATTCAGTGCTTACGGTAAAAGGATGTTTTTGGTGATTAGAAAAAGGTTAAAACTGCTAGTGAATATAGAAATTATAGGTGAGCAGCTTTTTCAGAATGAGTATGTGTTTTATTATATGAGTTCTAAAACTATTTATCACTGTCATATTTAAGCCTTGTTTATAGCTTCTCCGATGTGACCACATATAATTATTATCTGAATGGCATAAAGAGCGAGAGCGGCATCACTGTCGTTTTTGATTCTGACTTTTTTGATGAAACAATGGTGAGCTTTTATGCGCCTGTGCGCTATCAGGGAAAAATTATCGGAGTGCTGCGTAGAACATATCTTGCGGAAGAATATCTAAAGGGTATGCTAGAACAGGTACAAAAGCAGCGGGAGCAGACGTAGGCATTATAGGATGCCCTGATGCAGTATCGATCATTACAATGACTGCAAATGCATTGGAGGAAGATAAAGAGGCGGCATTAAAGAACGGAATGAATATGCATATCGTAAAGCCGCTTGATATAGACATCTTTATTTTGGTGCTGCATCAGTTTCTGGATTAGCGTTAGGGTTGTTGCCCCATGTCTACACCGTTTAGCGCACAAGAAAAATTTATGTGTGCTGTTTCTCCGCAGGAAACCAAAAACAATCTATTTGCTTGAATTGGGATATAGTAAAAATTATTAAAAATATTTTCAAATGTGCCCATAATCTTAAATAAGGCGTTCCGAATGATATTTTGTACGGTATTCTCTTGGAGATATGCCATATATATTTTTAAATGCCTTTGAGAAATGCAGTTGGTTTGGATATCCAACTGCATTTCCGATATCTTTGATAGAAAGTGTAGTGGTTATCAAAAGTTGTACTGCTTTCTTCATCCGGAAGTTAATTAAAAATTCTTGTGGACTGACGCCCAGATTTTCACGGAATATTTTCCCTAAGTAATTACGATGGATCTTGCAAGATTCTGCGAGATCTGTAATTGAGATATCTGAACGATAATTTTGGACAATGTAATTTATTGCCCATTCAAGGTAATAATAACTCATGCTTTTGACTGCAGGAGTAGTTTTTGTGGAAGAGGAACGCATTAGGCAATCTAAGAACATATATAAATATGACATTAGATGGAATGTCGACTCTGATCCATGATGTACAATATAAAGCATTGTTTCTTTTAGCTTGGAAGACAGATTTCTGTCATTTGAACGGTAAATTGGTTGATCCATGGTCAATCCGGTTATTAACATAGCTTCTTTGGCATGCATACCATCGAATTCTATCCATGTATATTCCCAGGGAGAATCTGCATCGGCAGTATAAGTTGTAATCTGATCAGGAACAATTAAAAAGCCTTCTCCGCTTTTGATATAGTGAGTACGTTCTACACCATTTGAATCAATTGCCTGTAATATTCCAGCACCGGAAATCACAAAATGAAAAAGATAATGAGAACGGATATATGGACCGAAAGAATATAAAGGATTATTCTGGGCATACCCAAACTCGTACATGCACAGATCAATAAAATTCTGATTTTTGAATATGTGGAATATATTATTCATAGTATGTACCTTCCTTTTAAGTCGTTTTGTCTCTGTTATGGTGTTAGTTTGAAAATAGAGTGATATTTGTTTTTGAAATAATGTGCATTTAATAAGGGATTTTATTAGTAAAAAACTTACCACTCTATTTTCAAACTAACACCATAATGATGTTATCCGCATCGATTCGTGCTTCCTATTTGGATTATCTACAATAATACTTACATTTAAAGCATATTGATATAGCCTGTGTAATCAAATTATATGTCCTAATGCAATATTTGCAGTTGCTTTATTCTGTTATATTTGCTTTTTTCTATTTTTATGTAATAAATGTTACATTGTCATTTATGCTATTTTCTAGTTATTTATTATGTATTCTGCTGCAAATCGACAAATTTGGAATACTCAAGTCAAAAATTCTATAAATGATATGATTGTACATACTTAATTGTCAAGGAAATATTTTTCATTCATGAAACAGTCTCCCATGATTTTAATTTTAGTATTAATATATATATTATGAGAAGTGATTTCTAACATAATTGTATATACTTATTATAACAATTGAATCAAATCTCAAAGATGCTGTGATAATTACAAATATAGAAAAATGCAAATATAAATAGAATAAAGATGGTGTGATTATTGCATGAATACATGTAATCTGATTGCACAGGATATTTTACTATGCTTTATATATAGGTATAATATAATCAATCCAAAGGATAGACGTGAATGAAATGAATCCGGCCGGTTTGTGTGTATTGAGTAATTTTGCTATTTTTGCGTCTGTGTAAAGAAACAGGAGGAAAGAATATGAACAAATGGATAAAAAAGGGATTGGCTGTAATAATGACAAGTATTATGGTTACAGGACTTGTAGCATGTAGCGGGGAGAGTGGTAAAGGCAGTAACAACTCGTCAAGTGAAACATCAGATTCATCAAGCAAAGTACTGGGTGATGTTACTGCAGAGACAGATATTTCGGGTGCTACAATTGAAATCGCCTATAATAAGGCAGATACAGCAGAAGATTTTTTTGCACTGGTCGGAACCTGGGCAGATGCGAATGGTGTAACGATACAGGAAACAAGTTATGGTGAGGAGCATGAGGCTCAGATGAAGACACGTATGGGTTCCGGGGATCTTCCGGATATATGGATGACACACGGGTGGAGTATCAACCGTTACGGCGAATATCTGATGGATTTAAGTGACCAACCGTGGGTTGTTGATATTGATCCGGGCTTGAAAGATGTTATTACAACAGATGACGGTGAGCTCTATATTCTTCCGATCACCCAATCAATTGCTTCTGTTACATATAATGCGGATGTGTTAGAGGAGGCTGGGGTGGACCCTTCTGAGATTCGGACATGGGATGATTTTTCAGAGGCGCTTGCGGCAATCAAGGATAAGACGGATGCTTCTCCATTAGCAATATCTCTGGATGAGACAGGTTTTGATTCTTATACATTAGAGTTGATTTTGCCAAGTTTATATACGAATGCTGATTGTGCGGATAACAAGGCAGATAAATTCCTGGACGGCACTTTTGATTTTGCTAAGGATGCAGAAGAAGTATGGACGATGCTGTCTGACTGGTACAATGCGGGATACTACAATGAAGATCTTGTAAGCTGTAAGAGGGATGACCTTTGCCAGATGCTGGCAACCGGTGAAGCTGCGTTTACATTTTATGCGGCTATGAATCCATCCATACTTGCATATAATCCGGATGCGAATATCGGTATCCTTCCGGTTCCGGCGTCCAGTGATTCGGCTGCCTCTTATTTTGGAGTAGGAGAGGGCAATTATGGCTGTTTTGGTGTTTGTAAAGATACAGAGTATCCGGAGGCTTGTAAAGAACTTTTGAAATATCTGGCACAGAGTGAAGTTGCCGAGCAGGTCTGTGAGTGGGACGGAGGTATCCCGGGGCTTACCAGTTATGAGATGCCAGAGGATGCAGAATCGGCTGTCACGGCTACAGCATATAAGAATGCACAGGAAATGTTTGACGGTGATCTGATCTATGATAACGTTTTTGACAGAGAGTATCTTCCAAGCGGTATGTGGTCTAACATGGGAGATGCGGGAAAAGAATTATTTACGGACGGCGACCCCGAAGGACATACTGCTGCCGCGGCAAAGATTCTTCAGGATTCCTATGATGAGTTAATAAAAGGTAATTAGATATTGCTTTAAAGGGGGAACTTTATGACAGCCAAAAGAAAAATGAAAATGAACATGTTATATCTGCCGGCGATTGCACTAATGCTATTTTTTATAGCATATCCTCTAGGACGGGCAATTATGTTATCACTTTTTAACTGGAATGGTTATTCATCTGATATGGCATTTATCGGAGGCGGGAATTATGTCAAGATGTTTGCCGATAAAAATTTTATATCGTCTATGGGTAATACGCTTTTGTATGGTTTTGGCAGTACCGCGATTCAGCAGGTAATCGGGTTGGCATTGGCTCTTTTTGTAAATTCCAAATTCAGGGGCAGGAATGTAGTCCGTGCCGTTATTTACATGCCGGCAATGATTGCCGGATTGATCATGGGTTATATCATGTATTTTTTCTTCCAGTACCGTAACGGTGTTATGAATGATCTTTTGAATATTTTCGGAGTAGAGAAAATAGACTGGCTGGGTACCGCAAGCTGGGCGATCCTTATCATTATCCTTGTCAATTCCTGGCAGTTTGTGGGGGTGAGTATGATCCTGTATCTGGCAGGGCTTCAGGGGATTTCCAATGATTATATCGAGGCTTCTACCGTGGATGGCGCCAATGCAAAGCAAAGGTTCCGTTACGTGATCCTGCCCTTATTGATACCTGCCATCGCTTCATCGGTTACATACAATCTGATCGGTGGATTGAAGCTATATGATATCATCGTATCACTGACGGATGGCGGGCCCGCCGCCCGTTCTCATTCCCTGGCAACATACATTGCAAACCGCTATTTTGACGGAGAACAGGCCGGATATGCGGCAGCGATCGGTATCTTCTCATTTGTAATGATCCTGATCATTTCTACAATTGTAAATAATTATTTCCGTAAGAAGGAGGATGAGATATGCTAAGAGAATTCCTCGAAGAAAGAAAAAGGGCAAAAATGGAACAGAAAGTGGACGATATCCGTTTCAGAGTGAAAGATTGGTGGAAATACTTAATTGGAATTGCTTTGCTGGTTATCTATCTGATGCCGTTTTATGTGGTGATTACCGTGGCTTTGAAGGAAAAGACGGATATCTCTTCCCGGTTGTCCTTCCCATTCGGACGTATCTGCTGGGATAATTTCAGAGGGGTCATCGAAAAAGGCGATATATTCATGGGTATCAAGAACTGTCTGATTGTCACAGGCCTTGTTCTGGTTGTTCTGGTGGTTGTAGGAAGTACGGCTTCTTATGCGCTACAGAGAAATCAGACCAGATTGAATAATTTTATCCGCACAGCAATCATGGGTGTTATGATGATCACGCCTCTTACGATCCTTGTCGGTATCTATACAACAATGTCTAAGATCAGAGGTATCTCAACTTACTGGGGAATCGTGTTGATCTTATCTGCATTCGGACTACCGCTTGCGATTATGTTATATACGAACTTTATTGCGCAGATTCCAAAGGAATTAGATGAAGCTGCGTCTATTGACGGGGCCGGGGTTGTGACTACTTTCTTTCGGGTTATTTTCCCGCAGTTAAAGACAATTACCGTGACGATCATCATTCTGCAGGGTGTTTCGACCTGGAATGAATTTACATTTTCCAATTATTTCCTGCAGAGGGCGGAGATGAAGACAATCACGCTGGTTATTCGGAGTTATTTCTCCAGTGTGACGAATGATTACGGCGGAGCTGCCGCGGCGGCATGTATTGGTATGCTTCCGCTTGTCATCGTATATCTGTGTCTGCAGAAATACTTCATTCAGGGACAAATGGATGGAGCGGTAAAAGGTTAACAGATTATTTTTGAGGAACAGTATATGAAGCCGAATGAGAATCTTTTGGTAAAAATCGGAAATGATATAATTGACATTCTCTGGGCCGGCATATTATGGCTGATTTTGAGTCTTCCTGTTGTAGCGATAGGGTCAGCCAGTTGTGCCCTCTATTATACAGTGGTGAAAGTAGTCAGAAGAAAACGTGAAACGGTTATCAGGGCTTTCTTCTGTTCTTTCTGGCAAAATCTTTGGCAGGGGATAGCAGTTACGTTCATTTACATCGTCTGGACAGGAATGATTATTGTAATTATAAGAGGTTATCAGAAAGCAGCAGTTGATTTTCTGAACGATTATGTGGTAATGACTTTGTTGGTGATGATGGGAGTTCCGCTTTTATTTACAATCGTATATATTATTCCGATAATATCTAGATTTTCTTTGAATCTAAGACGACAGTTTCAACTTGCATTGATGCTGTCGATTCATCATCTGCCTATTACTATTTATTTGGTTCTTCTTATGGGATTGGCAGTTTTGATTCTGTATCGATTTACATTTTGGATTTTTGTAGTGCCGGGTTTTTTTGCTTTGATTTCTTCATTTATAATAGAAAGAATATTGTTGGATTATATAAAGAAGGAGAGAGATAGATTTGGTCATATAGATGAAGAAGCATGGTATATGGAAGAATAGGACAGCAACACTGTACTAGAAGCATACATGTTAAAAAGAGACTGTCGCATCATTGGATTTTTGTGATGGTGCGGCAGTCTTTTATTCGTTTTTTAGGTATCGTTTCGATATTTTGTTGGTGTGCATTTATATTCACGTAAGAATAGTTTAGAAAAATAGCTTAGATGGTTAAAACCGCATGACAAGGCAATTTCTGTGATACTGGATGTTGAATTCAAAAGAAGATATCGGCTGACTTCCAAACGGTATTTATTCAGAAAATCAATAGGAGATTGTTGTAGGTACTGTTTGAAAAGAAGACAGCACTTACTTCGGCTTACGCTTGCGGAGGCAGCAATTTGATTCAATGATAATGTCTCCTGGTAATGTTCATATATATAAGAAACCATTGTTTTCTGCAAAGTCAGGTCATTATGTTCTGGTAAGATATTATGGCTGAGCGAATCTTTGTATTCGCACAGGGGAATACGCCACAAAGAATGGAGGATACTTATGATTTCTAATTCGTAGGCGTCTTCTGCTTCTGATTTCAAATGAAGTATACGTGTCATAGCATCCATGATTTTGCGGTGGTTTTGGGAATGTAGATGATAGTGTATATATGGGATTTCTTCATTTTCAATGAGAGGGATTACATAATCCTTATATATAGACGGACTGCCGCTTAGTATTTTGGGATGAAAGCGGATACAGATAAATCTGCAGTTGTGCCGAAAGTAAGAATATCCATAGTGGAGCTGTCTGGAATTTACAAACAGGCAGTCTTGCTTATTTAGTAAAATAGTTTTGTCATTGATATGATAGTTCATTTCTCCTTCTATAATGTGAATCAGTTCAATATCCTCATGCCAGTGGCAGAGAGCTCTTCGGTCAGGATAATCTGCCAGATTATCATTTTTGACGTAAACGGGAAAATCCGGTCTCTTGTAATAAATGATTTCTGATGCATCCTGCATAATACTCATTACATTTGTTTCTATCATATGGAATCTAACTCCTTCCTTCTTATCATAGTAGTTTGAACAAATACTTTGTAGATAAAAATAAATACGATTGTTATAATAATTTGGGATAAAAATGATAGTTATTTGGCTTTCTATATATTATTATACTATTGCAGAAACGGAAAGACAAGGAGATTATGAGCATGTGGACGTATGAAAGACGACAGGCAGATAAGAGATTCTATAAAAAGCTGTTCTCACTGGTATTACCTATTGCAGCTCAGAATTTTATGACGGCAGTTGTTAGTGCGTCGGATGCGTTGATGCTTGGAATGCAGGGCCAGACTGCACTTTCGGCTGTTTCTCTAGCTACACAGGTTCAGTTTGTGTTGAATCTGTTTTTAGCAGCGCTGACAATCGGAGCCACGGTGCTGGCGGCGCAGTATTGGGGCAGAGGTGATGCAGGATCGGTGGAATCTATTTTGGCTATATCTCTAAAGATTTCTGTTTTAGTAACTTTTCTTTTTTTTCTGGCGGCAGCTTTTTGCCCGGCGGCACTTATGAGGATATTTACAAATGAATCCAGTTTGATTATGCCAGGCGCTTCATACCTGCGCATAGTAAGCGGGTCTTACCTGTGTATGGGGATATCCCAGATTTATCTCTGTATCATGAAAAACAGTGGCAGAACATTAAGAAGCACTATGTATGGTTCTTCAGCGGTCATACTTAATCTTGTACTGAATGCTGTCTTGATTTTTGGGATGTTGGGATTCCCACGAATGGGAATTCAGGGAGCAGCGCTTGCAACATTGATTGCCCGTATCGTAGAACTGGCACTTGTATTAGTAGAAAACAGGAAAAAAGATGTCGTGCGTATCCGTTGGCAGTGTATCAGGAATTCGGATATTGCCTTACGAAAAGACTACATCTACTATACTTCACCTGTGCTGGCTAATGAATTAGTGTGGGGCTGCGGATTTACCATGTTTTCAGTTATCATGGGACATTTGGGAAGTGATGCGGTTGCGGCAAATTCCATAGCCAATATCGTAAAAAATGTCATTTCTTGTTTTTGCCTCGGAATCGGTACCGGCAGCGGAATCATTATTGGAAATGAGCTGGGATGCGGCAATCTTAATCAGGCAAAAAAATATGGGAAAAAGCTCTGCCAGACCTCCCTTGCAGCAGGTGTACTGTCAGGAGGAGTTCTTTTGGTCTGTAGTCCATTGATTTTCTTATTTGCAGTGAATTTGAGTGATCAGGCGCACGAGTACCTTAAGATTATGTTGTTGATCTGCAGCTACTATTTGATTGGTAAATCCATTAATTCTACTGTGGTAGCCGGCATCTTCTGTGCAGGGGGAGACACGAAATTCGGGCTATGCTGTGACGGGATTACTATGTGGCTGATCATCATACCTGCCGGTCTGATTGCTGCTTTTTGGCTGAAATTACCGGTTCTGTGGGTCTATTTCTGGCTGAATCTGGATGAATTGGTCAAGCTGCCAGCAGTTTACAGGCATTATAAGCAATATGGATGGGTAAAGAACTTGACGAAAGAAAAATAGTATAATAAATAAAATCATTATCAGAAAGAGAGGATAAAATTATGACGAATATAGAACGAAGAGATATGAGTTTACCGTATATTTCAGATGGAGAGGTTTTTGAAGAACAGAAGATGGCGAGGAGACTGACTCAAGCGCTTAACACGGCTGACCGGTCAGATTTTGAAACCATAGGCAGGATTGTAAAAGAACTGTTTGGCAGGTCTGAGAATGCATTTGTCAACCCGCCGTTTTACTGTGATTACGGTTCTCATATAGAAGTGGGAAAGAATTTCTTTGCAAATTATAATTGTATGATCTTAGACGTTGCAAAGGTCGTAATCGGCGATAGCTGTCAGCTGGCACCGAATGTGGCAATTTACACGGCGGGACATCCGGTGCATCCGGATACCCGCAATACAGGTTACGAATACGGTGTTGAAGTGACGATAGGGGACAACGTATGGATTGGCGGTAATACCGTGATATGTCCGGGAGTACATATCGGAAGCAACACGGTGATTGGAGCGGGGAGTGTTGTGACAAAGGATATTCCGGAGTGGGTAATTGCAGCGGGAAATCCTTGTAAAGTGTTTAGAAGTATTACGGAAGCGGACAGGAAATTTTATTTTAAGGATAGGGAGTTTGATCAAGAAGCATGGGAACATGTATGCAGTTTTTAATATAAGCAGAAGGGAAAAACTTCAAAAGGCCGTATGGTAACGGCCTTTTGAAGTTTTTTAGATTATGAAATTATCTTTTACAGATTTACGAAGTTCCCACATTTTTAATGTGGAATCACTACTGATTGAATAGTATCGTTCTTTTTTGGTTGGATAGACATGAGAAGTAAAGACTGCTTCCCCGTGATTCAGAAATAATTCGACTGAGCTTCTGTCAATAAAAATCTGTAGATGATTGAGGGAATGTTCCAATGGTATGTCAAGACTTTCTCCAAGATGTTCGTTAAAACGGAAATGCATTTCGCTTCGATCGACGGAATTATAAAAGACTTTAGGATCCCGCTGGTGCTCACTGTAGTTGTCTTGTGGACCAAACAAAGGTTTGGGAAGTTTTTCTAATTTTCCGTTCTTGTTAAGTTTAGCCATACAGGTATAAGGAGTTCTGTGCCCAGCTGATTAGGTCTTTGGATGTTACATGATACCAGTATTTTAACCCATGAACTGCGCCCTAGGGGCACCACTGATAGAAGAGGTGCCATTTTCCTTCGTGCAGCACGAAACCGTTCGGGTCACTGGACAGTTCAGTGACAGGCTGAATATGATACATTTGTCTGTAGTCAGATGTTTGGATATGTTGATAAATCTCGTCTGCATTGTGCAGAACCCGGTAACGTTCCTCTAACGTCCATTCTTTCATAAAGAATACCTCGCTGTATTATTCTGATAGTAATTTTGAAGGAGCAATGAATTTTTGGGAATAGGTTTCCATACACTGTTCGATGCAGGAAACAGCTTCTATTGGTCCTACGAATTCTTCTACGACAGTATCTTTCCCTTCCAGATGCTTATAAATAGAAAAGAAATGTTTCAATTCTTCAAAAATATGCTTTGGAAGCTCTTTGATATCAGTGTAGCCCATATATGTGGGGTCGCCGTAAGGAATTGCGATAATTTTTTCATCGCCCATGCCGTCGTCAGTCATTTTCATAATACCAATTGGATAACATCTCACCAAAGTCATTGGCTGGATTGCTTCAGAGCATAGTACCATCAACAATGCAAGTAAAAGGATGCTATGATATATTGAAACACAACGGGGTGAGGTTGGAAGATGTTTTGAAATGGTTTTTTGAAGAGTATCTTCCACAAGAATTTAATGCATATGGTTTTCGATTCAATCCTCCATCAGAGGACACAATAATGGTAGAGCATATTAGATTTTCCAATCTATCAGGTTTTGTAAAAGAGAAATATGCATATGGAAATAATGATGACATACAAAGAGAACAATTTTTGCTGTTTTCTAATCAGAGTCTATTGGGATATATAGAAAAAACTCAAAATAGTTATAGCCGCTTTGTTGATTTGATAATTCATGAAGATGTAAGGTTTTCGGATTTCTGGGAGCATCAACAAATAAATATCAGGTGGCTTATTGAGCGAGATATAGTCGAAGAAAATGCCGATGGCTATTTAAAATTGAATGTTGCTAAAGTTTTTATTCTAAGGGATTTATATGAGCACGATGTGATTTGCCCTCAGTATTACGGTGGCAAATCAAAAGATATAATTAGTGAGTGGTGCAAGAATGGTAATTTAAAACTGTCAGATAGTCTCTTTTCTGAGCCAGAACAGAACTATCTTAACTATGAGTTGAATAAAGCCGTATATAGTAACGGCCTTGATTTGCGTAACAAATATGCACACAGTACATATCCGGAAAATGAAAAAATACAGGTTATGGATTATATTGTGTTATTAAAGATAATGATTCTTGTGGTTACAAAGATTAACGAAGAATTTTGCTTAAAAGAACAGATTGAGGCAATAAGTGATAAATAAAAAATATGAAATATGTTTCTGACAAAGATGTACATAGGACCGGCGAAAAAATCCTTGCCGGTTTTTTGCAGTTGCAATCTTTCCATTCATACTGAAAAATTTTTTGAGACTTCTGCTCCAGGGTAGGAGCTTTATTCCTGTAATTTTCATGCCTTTTAGGTATAAGGGATTATGCAGCAAAAGTATTTGCGAAAGAGAATGGCAGAATGTAGAATAAAAATAGGAAAAATGGCGAAAAAGCTATTCAAAAGTCAGGCAAAAAGAAACACAATACACATTTTTGTATGGCGTTAAATTTAGTGTTTACAAGGGATTGCAGAGGCGGGCTCTATTTTAGTTCCCAAACTGGAACGCTGACCTGCCGATGCCGCTTTATACACTCCTTGAAGAATATGATTTCAGCGGCAAGACCATTATCCCGTTTACCACACACGGCGGAAGCGGATTTTCCAGAACCATTCAGACGATTTCAGAATTGCAGCCGGATGCGACTGTTATTTCTGACGGGCTTTCTATCTCCCGAAACGATGTATCAGGAGCGGAAGGTGATGTTGCAGATTGGGTGAACAGCCTTAACTTGACCGCCGAGTAATGAAAAACAGATAAGAGCCGCCCGTAGTTTAACAGGCAGGCTCTTACCTGTAAATGGGAGGAATATTTCTGATGAAGAAAAAATTTATATATAAAATCGTCATTGATATGATCATGACAGTATTATTGCTGTTTTTAATGGCGCGGCAGCTCACCGGGGATTCCACCCATGAATGGCTTGGTGCAGGTATGCTGATCTTGTGGATTGCCCATCATATTTTGAACCGGAGCTGGTACAGCCATCTTTTTAAAGGGAGATATACTCCTATGCGTATTTTACAGACGGTGACTGATTTTGCTGTACTGCTTTCCATGTTGGGTTTGATGATGAGTGGAATCATTCTTTCCAGAGAGGTTTTTGCTTTCCTGCCGGTTTCCGGGGGTATTGCTCTGTCAAGGCCGTTACATGTGCTTTCTTTGAACGTCCTGACCTGCTTTTTTTACGGAATATATTGCTATCATGGGCCTGTTTGTTTTTCTGGCACATTATACTTCCAGGGGGATTCAAAGGCTGGCCGGAAGGAGGAAAAAACTTGCGGAGAAAAAGAAATAAATATTTGATTCGTTTTTTCCCCTTTCTGCTCTTGTTTGTGCTACCATTTTCCGGGTGCGGTACAGAGGGAAAAACAGAGGAGGAGCATACAGCCGGTGTATTTGCAATGGGTACATATATGACATTGACCGCTTACGGGGAATCAGCAGAGGCAGCACTTACATGTTCCGAAAATAGAATCAAAGAACTAGAAGCCCTGTGGTCAACCACGGATGAAAATAGTGACATTTATAAGGTAAACCAGAGTGACGGTGAACCAACTGAAGTCAGCGGAGAAACAGCAGAAATTTTACGGTTTGCGCTGGATATGGCAGATCAGACGAAAGGGGCGCTTGATCCGACTATTTCCCCGATTGTCACCGCCTGGGGCTTTATCAGCGGAGAATATCGTATACCTGCTGAAGATGAATTGACAGACTTATTGCAAAATATAGATTATGAAAAAGTGCTTTTAGAAGAAAACCTTGTAACCCTGCCGGACGGGATGCAGTTGGATCTCGGCGCGGCAGGAAAAGGATATACAGGCGACATAATAGCAGAATTACTGAAAGAACAGGGCGTTACTTCGGCCCTGCTTGATATAGGCGGAAGGTGTTAGTCAATAAATGTGTTGGTCTCGCTTCATTACAATATCACTAACCGACAGTTGCATATATCATGGACAC
>ERZ808044.491-NODE-491-length-41372-cov-13.155249_pt1 | contig 41372 bp, 31 predicted proteins | sample MGYA00380195_ERZ808044 | MGnify/ENA primary metagenome ERZ808044 (study PRJEB31490, sample SAMN06133423) | mouse gut metagenome | isolation source: Z7_2 | host: mice | place: China: Chengdu | collected 2015-05 ...
ATCCAGGATGTGACAGGCATAGGCAGTACCAGTGCGCAGGCCATTATTTCCGTCATTGGGACAGATATGAGCCGGTTCCCCACAGACGGGCATATTTCTTCCTGGGCGGGGCTGTGCCCCGGAGATAACGAAAGCGCAGGGAAAAAGAAGTCCGTCAGGGCCAGGAAAGGGAACGCCCTTCTGCGGACAACATTGATCACCTGTGCCCATGCAGCAGTAAAAAACAAGAAATCATACTTTTATGCGCAGTTCATGAGGGTCAGCGCCCACCGTGGGAAAAAGCGTGCGTATGTGGCAGTAGCCCATTCCATGCTGATAGCGATATACCATATCCTAAAGGATGGTGTTGTTTTCAAGGATCTGGGAGCCGGCTATTACAACCAGTTCAATAGGGACCGCAAGATCAATGCGTACCTAAAAAAGTTAAAAGCACTTGGCTGGGAAGCACCAGCAGCCACATGAGCCTTCCAGTTAAGTTCAAGCCCTAAAAAATTTGATAGGGGCAGTCTGCGCTTTTTTGGCTATCCGGAAGGTTTTGGTTTCATAGTAAAAACTCCAGCAGCCCCCTTCCATCAACAGCTCCCTGCCTGCGATGTTCAAAGCACAGCCGTTCCGGATGCCACTGCACCCCATAGACGGGCAGGCTCTCATGTACCAGCCCTTCCACCACTCCATCTGCCGCAGACTGTACATAGGATATCCCCCTCCCCGGGGCGCCCACTCCCTGATGATGAGCACTGTTTACCACAAATTTTTCCCCGTACAGCCTTTCCAGAAAAGAGCCCTTAAGAGCCCATGTCTCATGAAGCTGGTCTTCTTCTATATACTCATGCGCCCCGGCAGAAGGAAGATGCTGAACCATATCCCCTCCAAAATAAATATTGATGAGCTGCATCCCCTTGCAGATTCCCAGCACCGGCTTTTTTTCCCCCACAAATGCATCCAGAATGCCAAGCTGGATCCGGTCAAGCTTCGGGTCAAAAGCACGGCTTCCCGCCGAGAGCTGGCCGAAAAGTCTGGGATCAATATCCCCGCCCCCCGGCAAAAGCAATCCGTCATAAAGGGAGAGATCCGGCACATGCAGTGAGGTCTCATAAGAAATCCCTATATGCTCCAGTGCGCTTTCGTAATTGCGGGTTTTTTCCGGCTCCCCAGCAATCAAAATATTTCTCAAATCCCTCTCTCCTAAAGAAACAATTATTTTACCATATGCCTTTCAGCTTAGGATGCCACTCTTTAGACGCCTTCTTTTTTACATTGCATAGGAGGTATCCCCTGCCAGTTCCTCAAATGCCTTTTCAAAGGTAAAGGTAATCTCCTTCAAATCCAATCCGCTCTGGCCAAAGTACAGCCGAAGAAGCGCATATTTATGCGGAAATACCACCTTTTTCTCAATAGACACCCACTCTCCGCCGGTTCCGTTAAAGGTAAATACCGCCATAGGCACACCGCCCACCTGCAGAGTAACCGGAATCTGTGCCAGCTCGCCCAGATCAGACTTGGCTGTGATAGATGCTTGATACCCTCCGGTCCTTTCTAGATCAAGAGCAAAGGAATAGTAGGTTCCCTTTTTCGCTGCCACCCCTTCAAGATTTAAAGTGATCCCATTTTCATCCGCCTTGTAGTAGATGACTTCCTCTTCCTCTGCCTGTGTCTCTCCGTTCTGGCCAATCACCTCCACCTTCGTCTCCTCTCCCAACAGCCTGTCATAGGCATGGGTATTCATCATAAAGGCGCAGATGTTCATAGCATTTCTCTCAAGCTCGCCCAAAGTAAGGGTACCTGCTTTTAGAGCTTCAAGGGTGTTATCCCCCTCTGTATTCTTGTCCGCCTCCGGGCAAACCATATAGATATCATTCTGGGCTCTTGCCATAGCTGCAAGATTGGTTTTGCTGGCAGAAGTCTGCCCCTCATCATTCATGGTTGCCCACCAGTCTGTCATTACAATTCCCTTAAAGCCCCATTCACCGCGCAGAATTACCGTGTTCAGCTCATAATTTCCGGCCGTCCAGATTCCGTTAACCGCTCCATAGCTGGTCATAATGGAGTCCGCCCCGCCTTCTTTCACGGCAATTTCATAGCCTTTCAGGTAAATTTCCCGAAGCGCTCTCTCGGAAGCCACACTGTTCACAAAATGCCGTTTGGTCTCCTGATTGTTGGCGCAAAAATGCTTGATCGTGCCCGTCACTCCCGCCTTGTGCATGGCCCGAATCTGCACTGCCGCCATCTTTCCGGTAAGCAGCGGGTCCTCGGAAAAATATTCAAAGTTTCTTCCATTTAAGGGATGTCTGTGAATATTGATGCCCGGGCCAAGGAGAGCATCGATTTTGTTTTTCACCATCTCCACTCCGGTAAAAGCAAAAAGCTCCTCCACTAAATCCAGGTTAAAGGTACAGGCAAGAAGGGTTCCGTTGGGCAGACTAAAAGCCTTAGCTCCGCTGTCCATACGCATTCCGGAAGGCCCATCTGTACAGCATCCGCAGGGAATGCCGAAAGTATTCAAGCTCCGGGATATGCCGCCAAATGCCGCCGCCGTTCCCGGCGTTACCTTCGGGCTTCCCATTCCCTCGCCGCGGATAATTGCGGAAAGGTCATCCTCTGAGAGCTGAGCAATGAAATCCTCCATGGATACTTTTCCCTCTTTCACATCCTTAAGGCGATAGCCCTTATCTCCGGTAAGAGGAAATTCTTTCGGCAGATTGCGCTCTCTTATTGCCGCCTGTTTTTCCTTCCTCACAGGTACTTCTTCATATCCAAAACCAAGGCTTCCATCCTCATTCCTGTGAGCTTTCAGCCGTTTATATTTCTGTTCCGGAGCCATGGCCTGAGAGCACTGGATCAGCTTTTTCGTCTCTTCTAGTGCGAAGCTTCCCACTTCTTTTCCATCTCTTACGCTGCTACCTGCCCAAACTCTGTACGTTCCTTTTTCCAGCACATAACAGGATTCATATCCGGTAATCCCTGTTTCATCGTAAGAGGCAAAGGCTTCAAAGGGAACCGAAAAGCGCAGCATCTCTTCCTCCCCCGCTGCCAATTCTTTCGTCTTTCCAAATGCGACGAGCACCTTTTCCGGCTTTCCGAGCTCTCCCTGGGGTGCGCTCACATAAATCTCTGCCACCTCTTTTCCCGAACGCTCGCCGGTATTTTTGACCGTTACCGAAAGTTCCACCGCATCATCCTTCACCTGAAATCCGGTTCCTTCCATCTCAAACGTGGTATAGGAAAGGCCGAACCCAAAGGGATAGAGCACCTTATCCTTCGCTGCCGTCTCAAAATAGCGGTAGCCAACATAAATATCTTCCTCATAAACATTCTTATCCAGATTGCCAAAATTATTGTCGGAAGGATAATCGGAGAGCTTATATGCAATGGTATCAGACAGCTTTCCGCAAGGGTTTACTTTTCCGGTCAGCACATCCGCCGTGCCATAACCGCCCACCATACCTCCCTGCCATGCATAGAGTACCGCATCCGGCTGATACTTCCCCACAAAGCTCATATCCATAATATTTCCCACATTGAGCACCACGATCATCCGCTCGAAACCGGCTCTCACCTTTTCCAGCATATCCTCCTCTGCCTTCGACAAAAGATAAGAACCGGGATGATTTAAATTATCCTGATCTTCTCCGGCCGTTCTCCCAATAATGACCAGCGCGTAATCAGACTCCTTTGCAGCATCTCTCACCAGCTCCTGCGTAAGCGGCATTTCCTCCTGGGACCAGGGTTCATTCCCCCAGCCGATTCCTTCATTAAAAGGATTCTCCTTCTCCCACTCTCTGTAAACGCCAAGAAGCTTTTGATTCACTTCCACGGACTCATCCTCCAGCAGTGCGTCCAGAATTCCTACCACCTTATCGACATTTACCATTCCTCCTGAACCTGTACCGCTCTTGTAATAATGGGTCTGTATCCTGCCGAAAACTGCCACCTTTCCGCCAGATGGAATGGGAAGAACCTCCTTTTCATTGCGAAGGAGCACTTGTCCTTCCGCCACCGTCCTTCTCGCACATTCCGAGTACTTTTCCAAATCCAATACCATTTTTGCCATACTAATACCATTCCCTTTCTGCAGTCTCCGGACAACAGGTCGTACGCTTGCGGGACTGCTTCGTTTTTCCTTATTTTAGTAAATACAGGGCATTTCGTCTATATCCTTTTTTGATGAATAAAACGGTTGATATTGACATTTAAAAAGTGAATTGGGTATAATTTACTCAAATATTATGTCTGATTTTAATACATCCCGAACTAGAGTGAACGACAAAATAATTTGTCATTCACTCTACACAGAGAAGTAACGACCGATTTTTTAGGGGAGTTTTGTCATGAACAATTATGCACACCAGATCATAAGCGACGATAGCAGACTGCAATTATCCTTTATGCTGATCAGCTCCAGCAATGCAAGCTTTCCCCTGCACTGGCACAGTCATCTGGAAATTATGCTGATTCGAAAAGGATATATGACTGCTTTCATAGGGGAACAAAAATATACCCTGAAAAAGGGAGATCTGCTGGTGATCAATTCCAGAGAGCTCCATTCTACCAAAACCTGGGGTGAGACACAGTACCTGCTTTTGCAGATTCCCTATGATTACCTTTCCAGAGCGGTCGGCGGTATCTCTCTGATTCGTTTTCAGGAATATTTCCCTTCCATCACCATGAACTCTACCCAAGAGCAGCTCTGTGGCTGTCTCTTTGAGCTTGCAAAAATCTATACGGAAAAGGAGGACGGGTATCTGCTGCGCTTTTCTTCTGTCGTCTATGAATTTTTGTATATCCTCTACCGGAACTATGCCCATAAACTTAGCAAAGAAGCAAAAGAAAAGGAGAATCGAAACTTTGAAAGGATTGAAGAGGTTTTACAATATGTCAATGCCAATTATAAAAGAGAAATTTCCTTAAGTGAGGTGGCATCCCTACTCAATGTCAGCCCGGAGTATTTCTGCCGTCTGTTCAAAAAGCACACCGGTCAAACCTTCTTGGAATATTTAAATGCCATGCGGCTTGGCCGCTTCTATCAGGATCTGCTCGCTACTAATTACAGTATCACAAGCCTGATGGACCGCAACGGCATCAGCAATTACAAGGTGTTTCTGCGCACCTTTAAGGAGACTTATGGGGATTCGCCAAGTAAGATCAGGGGGCGGATGGGGTCAGCATAGTTCCAAATTATGTATGTTTCAAATGAGATCTGCATACGCATGTACTGTTATCACCATGATCATCATCATACCAAAGCACATTAAAAACTCTTCCTGTCATGTACCCATATAATCTATGATTACCAGTTATTCTCAATGATATCAATGACTCCGCTTCTATATATTTTGAAGCTAACCTATCTTGCGCTGCCTTGTTTAGTTCGTCCAGATCTAACGAATGATTCTGTTTTTTATCTCGTACTAATATTTCACCCCAGGTTTTAGTTTCCAATGCCTTTAATCTTGGAAGTATCTCTGTCCAAAATAAATCCCCCATATGTTCCCGGGAGAATGCCCATATCTCCTGATCAGAGTTTGCAAAAGTCCAGGCTGGATTTTCTGAATAATATCGCTCAGGATCTCCACCCTGAGCGATACGTTTTCCACTAGGAACTTCTCTTTGCTTAACTTCTTTTTTTCGCTTAGAGCCCGCCATAGTATAATGCCATGCTTTCTTTTGTAATCACATTATTGCATCCTGCACCAGATGGAACTCCCTCTCTCGCCTTAATCCAAGGTTCCTCCATATGCGTCAACTGACTAAGCCACTGGGCATTGTGGCTACCATAGTGCTCTAATACCCTATCAATGGTATCTTTCTGGTTATCAGACAGATCTCCTTTCCCGCCAGTTTCATCGCTCGCAGTTGCCGAGTATTTACCCTGTGTTTTAAAGAATAATTCCGGGCACACAGGACCATTAGCCCATGCTTGAAAATCTTCCTCAAATAAAGGAGAATCGTCCCAAACAAGAGCCCATGCTTGAGAATAATAGCACAGCTTCTGGAGCTTCATAGTCGACATAGTTCCAAACTGTTCCAGAATATATTTTGCTGTATCAAAAACATTCGCCATTTTTTTACCCTCCTTCTTAATCTATAATATACCACTAGTTAAGGATCTTGAACAGTTGACAATGTAAAATTTTTTATTGATATGTTTTTCTCCGCCTAATCCAACGACAACCCCGCAAAAAAATCCTCCTTTGTCCCCTCCTGCGACTGCCAGCGCATGAGATAAGCTTTCATCTCCGGACAGCTCTCCCCCATTTCCAGCAAAATCTCATCATAATTATCTTCCGTAAGGCATCCCGCCTGCGTAAAAGCCTCATAATAGCTTCTCTCATTCCCATGCTCTTTAAACACAACCTCCCAGGCAGCCTCTGATTCACATCCCTTTGTATGTGCGGCAAGATAATCCTCTAGCTCTCCCCGGAAATCTTCTGAGAGCTCCATGTCATTGATCAGGCGCAGGTAACACAGCCTTGCCTTTTCCCGCTTTCTCTCCGCAAGATAAAATTCCACGTTAGCAACAATATCCTCTTCCCCACAGTAAACCATCTTCACAAAACCTTCTTCGTCCGCAGTGACAAGGAACTCCCTGAGTCTGTCATCAAACCGAAACAACCACTCTTTCTCTCCCGCTTCCCCAGGCGTAAAGAGATAATCCGCCTCTAATTTCCCTGGAATAGCGCCCAAAAGCCATCCAACCCGTCCATCATATTGACCATCCAGGTCCAAAGGACAGATAGTTACAAGCCTGTCACAGTCCTTAAACACCCCTTTTCCCATTTTCAGGTTCCGTTTGGGAAGGTAAAGGGCCTCGAGACTGCTACAATAAGCAAAGGCCCAGTCTCCCAACTCCGTAAGCTCTTCTGGCAACCATACTTCCTTTAAAGACTTGCAGCTCAAAAAGGCCTTTTTATCTATCATTGTCACGGGGAAATTGTCGATTAAGGGGGGGATTATGACTCTGCTTAAAATCACTTTGCAGGATTTGATGCAAATAGCATTGTTTCTGACCTCATAGGTCAACCTTCCTCCCTGTATTTCTATCTCTTTTTCTGTCATCATAATACCCTTTCCCCTCAATCTTTTAGCAAATAATCATTTTATCATTCGCATATATATTATAATATTGTAAATTTTCTTTTTATTTCGTCAGTTCACATCCACTCTATCAGCTCATCTCCTCCAAATTCAAAGCCGCAACCTCCTCCCAAAGGCCACTGCTGCGCTCCGAGAGCATCAACTCCTGACCATGCCTGTGGTAGGCCTCGCACCCGAACTGAGCGATAAATCGAGCGCTGTCATTTCTCACCGTCAACTCTGTCACCAGAATCAACATCTCATTCCCTTCCACAAAAGCATTTTCCACGAAAGCAAACAGATTATCCAGCCGCTTTTTCGTCTGGTTTACCCGCCTGCGCAACTCCGCGGTCTGAGCATCAAAGGCCGTTTTCAGGCACGAAAACTCAACAGCAGAAGGGGAATGGCTTTTTCCGGAAGAACCTGTCCCTTCCACAAGAAGATGACGCTTTTCTTCCTCCAAAAAATGCAAAATACGTCTGCCCTTACGCAGTTCTCTCTCTGAAAGAGCGCCTGCAATCCGCGCCGCTTCCATCTGTTTTTTCCGTCCCTGTATCTGACGTTCGAGCATATCTGTCACCGATAGCTGCCCAGATGACCCGGATTGTCCGGATGCCCTGCCACCGGCTTTATCACCGGCCTTGCCATTTCCCGCAGCCCCCTTACCGCTCTCCTGAGCAGCTTTCGTCTTCTGCGCACGCTTCTCCAGCGCTGCCCGTATCGCTTTCAAATTCTTTAAAAGCTCTGTCAAATAATCGCTGATCTCCATATCCTCGCCGATCTCGCTTGTCTCCTTGTCAATCAGCATGCCAAGGAGAGATAAGCGCTCGTCAAAGGGCGCTATCCTGGCTCTCTCTATGGTACGGGCTTCGGCAGTGCCATTCAAAATCTCTTCCGTCTGGTACTCCTTCTTATATTTATTAAAAAGGTCGTAATAAGCAGTAAATTCCTTCACCACCCGCTCGTTGCGGATATACTGTCCCACCAGAGATTCATCCGCCTTGATGCCTTCTTCCTCGTAAAGCCCCAAAATTTCCGATAAATCCTCCCAACCTCTGGCTGTCACATAGCTTCTGCCATTTACCGTCGTCTCAATCCGATAGAAATCATCCTTTTTCAGTTCCAGAAAATTCAGGATTGCCCCATGGAGTCTCTTTTGTCGGGCGTAATCCTTCCAGGCTTTATAATCCGCTTCCACCTCCAAGACCTTTAGCCGGTCCATGGTCACTACATCAAACTCTCTCACCGACTTATTATACTCCGGAGGATTGCCGGCCGTCACGATCACCCATCCATCCGGTACCCTGTGCCGTCCAAAGACCTTATACTGTAAAAACTGCAGCATGGAAGGAGCCAGGGTTTCCGACACACAGTTGATCTCGTCCAGAAATAAAATCCCCTCCCGAATTCCACTTTTTTCCATCACCTCATAGACTGAGGCAATGATCTCGCTCATAGTATATTCCGACACATCATACTCCATCCCCTGATACTCCCTGTGGGAAATAAAGGGGAGTCCTAAGGCCGACTGTCTGGTATGATGGGTCATAGAATAAGAAACCAGGGCAATTCCCAGCTCCTGTGCCACCTGTTCCATAATCGCGGTCTTGCCGATTCCAGGCGCTCCCAGCAAAAAAATAGGCCTCTGGCGCACCACCGGAATCCGGTATTCCCCAAACTCATCTCGCTTTAAATACAGCCGGACTGTATTTTCAATATCATCCTTTGCCTGTTTTATGTTCATAACTCTTCATCCCTTTCCCAACAAACGCTTCGCTTATTGCACCAAACGTCGTTACGCTTCGCTATCCGACGTTTCCATTAACACTTTCACTGCCCAGGCCGGCACCTGGGGGCCTTCATCCCCGTTATCCGGGAACACAAACATCACCTGATAGGGCGGCATTGCCTTCGGATATACCCCGTAACCGTCCGTAAAATAAAGCATTCCCTTTAAATTTTCAAACTCCCCTTCTCTGATCAGCTCATCCACATAAGTAAACACCGGGCGAAAATCCGTGGAACCAAAACCCGTCAGTTTTTCATGGCCTAAAAAAAAGTCCAGGTCATCTCTGCTGGTAATCTTCGTATCCCGCTGCACCTGATGGTCACACTGAATAATGTGGACATTCATTTTTCGGAAAAAAGTTTCTTCGCCGCTTAAAATCCCATAGGTTTCTTTGAGAAAAGACTTCACTACCTCTCCCCGGCAGGAGGCCGAAGTGTCAATGGCGATCACGAACTCCCGTGCCTTCCTGCAGTCCTTATATTCCAAAGGCTCCACCAAGGGCATGTTTCCATACTGTGAAAGGCCATAGGTATAGTAAATGTAGTCAAACTCCTCGTCATTTACCTGTATATCCTCATTCATCACCATGAACTTCCGGAGCAGTTCCTCATAAGAATGCCTGTCCTTAACCGCTTCCAAAAGACTCTTTTCCAGACTCTCAGATTTGGTCTTGCCTGAGGAAAAAGATTTCAAATCTGCCTGCACCCGCTCGCTCAGCTTTTTCCATTGCTCTGCCGAAATTGTAAGTTCTTCCGAAGGTATCCAGCGCCTGTGGGAATCCATGAAAAAAAGGCGGCCAAGCTCTGCCCGCTCCCTCTCTCCCACCTGAAAATTCTTCAGATATCGGTAAATTTTTTCTGCGGTAAGGCTGTGTATTTCTTCCTTAATAAAAGTAAGCTTCCTTGTAGCCTCCTCATCCCGCATAAGGGATTGCCCTGGAAGCTTAAGTTCCTGGATAGCCGCCTCCACTGCAATATCTGCTGCAAGACTCCATGTCTCCCCGTCTAGTTTGTCAAAACGAAAGCTGTGATAAAAAATCATATGAAACAAGATATGAAGATACATCCTCACCGCAAAAGCCGGTTCTTCTTTATATTTCTTCAAAAGAAAAACCGGGTCATAATAGATGTTTGCTCCGTCTGTGGCAAAACCTCCGCTGCTTTTTTGAGGCACCAGCTTCAAAGCCGACAATGCCGTATCCAAAAAGCGCATATTTACCAGAATACTGTCTCTGGCAAGACTCATCACCTTTTCCGCCAAAAGCTGGACCTGATCATACCGCTCACTCATACCTTTTAATACCCTCTGGTTCCTTCTAGTGACTCATCATTGTCTATCCATTCCTGAACCATAATCATACGGTACTCATCCTTACTGTCCCTGATGTAAACCCGCTCAATCCCTGCATTAATCATCACCTTTTTGCACATGGAGCAGTTGTTGGAATTGGGTATGTACTCTCCCGTCTGGGCATCTACCCCTGCCAGATACATGGCACTGCCAATCATTTTGTCTCTGGATGCGCTGATGATGGCATTCATCTCCGCATGTACACTGCGACACAGCTCATAGCGCTCCCCTCTTGGAATGTTCAGTTCCTGCCGGATACACCTTCCGGTGTCTGTGCAGTTTTTCCTTCCTCTGGGCGCTCCCACATAGCCGGTGGAGATCACCTCATCATTTTTTACGATTACTGCCCCATACCATCTTCTAAAACAAGTGCTGCGTTTAGCCACTGTCTCCGCCAAATCCAGATAATAATTGATTTTATCCCGCCGACCTGCCATTTCATTTCCTCCCATAATTTTCCTATAAAAGCACTGCATACACCATAGTAAGCGACACCACAATCTGGATAATTGCAAACCGCACCACCGTCTGGGTATTGGACCAACCCATATTTTTCCGCACATGGTCATGCAAAGGAGTTCTCACATGATTTAATATATGAATCTTAAAAACTCGTATCAGTCCCACTTTAAGCAGTCCCAGTCCGCCGTCCAGAATAAACACAATTGCCACCGGAAGATACATAAAGGGGCTGTCGCTTTTCAGCGCTGTGATACTGATAAAAATCCCCATGGCGCGGCTTCCCGCATCCCCCATAATCAGCCGGCTGGGTGTCGCATTATACCAGAGATACCCCAAAATGCAGATGATAAAGATCAGAATCAAAAAGGTGAAATCATCTTTTCCCATAATGTTATCAATCACATAAAAGGTAGCGAGCGTAATAATTGCCAGTGTTCCCGAAAGCCCGTCCACCCCATCCGAACAATTGGTAACATTGATAGACCCCCACACCAAAGCCACTGTCAAAAGTCCAAACAGCAGCGGAGGAATGGTCAAATTCATCTCCAGCACCGCAAGCCTTATGGTATTGGAATTAAAATTCAGATAAGTAACCGCCACAATCACTGCCACGAGGAGATCCAGCAATCCCTTCTTTAATCCACTCCATGGCCTTTGTGCCGCATCATCCATAAAACCAGTCAACATCTCCGCCACAATCAGAATCAGATAAATCACCATTTCCAGATTAATCGGTGCGAAAAGAAGCGCTGCCGCCGTAAAAACAAAAATGAATATAATCCCTGCTCCTCTTGGTTTCCCCGCAGAGAGCTTCCCCTCCACAGCAAACTCCCTTCCCCCGTCTCTTGGAAGCAAGACGCTTAGCTTCGCCGTCAATATACAAGTGCTTGCAAACGCTAAAAGTAAGCCAATAGCAGCCACTAAGGGCTGATTTTCTTTTAGAAAAAAGTGAATCACTCTCCATTTTCCTCCATCAATTATTCGATACCCAGCGCTTTCTTCGCCAGTTCGTCTGCCATGTCATTGTATTTATCGTTGGAATGCCCGGTTACTTTCACAAAACGAATCGCCACCTGAGCGCTTACCCTGTCAAAGAAAGCCTTATAGGCTCTGGTGCCTTCCTTATTCGTTTTCCATTCTCCCAGACACCACTTGGCAATTCCCTCATAATCGTGGTAAATCTCAATTGCCGGGATTTTTCTGTCAAGGGCGTACTGCATGGCCGCCTCCGCCCCCTTAATCTCTCCTGCCACATTCCGCATGGAAGAGAGCTCCTTATCCTGAAACCTACAATGATAGGTTTCCTCTCCATCTTCCGTCAGCACCACCATGCCATAAGAAAACTCCTGGTTAACATGGTTATAACTTCCATCTACATATATTTTAACACAGTCCTTATCTTTCAAACCACCTTTTCCAGAAAAATTATCCTCCAGATAAGCAGCGGCTTCCTCTTTGGTCTTAAAACTCTTATAGGAAGCTCCCGGATAGCCGTGCACGTTTGCTCTGCATTCTTCCCATGTCGTAAATATTCCGGTCTTAACTCCTGCCTTCACCGCATAATATTTTTCTGCCATAAAATCTCCCTTTATTTCCCCTGCACCTGCCTGTCAAAAAAGCGGACTTCTCCGCGATAACTGATACTTTACAGCCCAGCGCCTATAAAGCTATACTATCATTGTAAAAGGGGTAAACGGTGATGGCCTTTCGGGGACATCGCCGTTTTCGTTCACATAATGATTTACCGTTCCCTGTATGTAACTTACTTGAAAATTTTATCATGTACCTGGTCTGAAAGCAAATAGTTTCTGAGCAATCCACCACTCTGATTGCAAAGCTTTCATACCAATTATAAAGTGGGAAAAATTTGATAATATAAACAGATATGAATAACACCGACTGCTCCACATCGAGCATACTGACTATGCTAGTTTATATGACTTTTCCATCTGCTCCGCTTTCATTTCCATAAATGTCAGCATTGCATCTGTATTTCCACTAAATCCATTGACAACAAACTGCATGATCTCCTTCTCCTCCCATCCGTTGATCTTTCTAAATCTTTTCGCAAGGTTCTCTAACCTCTCCTGCTGGCTATCTTCCAAGATGATTGTCACTTCATAAAACTTCATTTTCACAATACTCCTTCTATTAGCAGTAAACATTCCTCGTCCATTCACTATTTTGCTGGTTGCATCATGTAAAACAGCTATTTCTTTTAGTTATTTTTGACTTTCATTACTACCATACCACATTGTGGAGTTGTTCACAATATTGATTTCCAATTTTTCAGTCCATAATAGTAGCACAAAGCAGCTTTCACGCCTAAGTCTCTCCCTACAGTAAAGGACTAACCAACTTGCAGTTTACTGCAGCTGCGTTGGATGTGAGAAATGATGCGCCTAGGACAAAAGAAGGAGGTGATTGTAATTATCGATTACAGCCCCCTGTGGGAAACCATGAGAGAAAAGAACATAAGCCAGTACAAGCTTTTGAAAAACGGAATCGACAACAAAACCTTAGATACCTTGAAGAAGAAAAACAACATCACTCTGTTAACAGTTGAAAAGCTCTGCAATATATTGGATTGTACACCTAATGATATTGTGCGGTTTGAAAAAGAGGATTGCTGACAGCTTTTATTATAACGGGGATAACTACAAACCTCTATTGGACTGCTAGTCCAATAGAGTATACCCAAATTTCTTAAGTCTATGCCTGGGAATAGTTATGGGGATAGTTTGTTTTTTGTGCTCTTTTTTAGAAATTTTTGGCGTTCACTATACTTGAAACCGTGTAATTGATTGGATTTTAGTCAATAATAACCTCAGCAAACAAATCATAATAAAGGAGATTGACGATCCATGCCCAAAGACTATCTCACAGAATTCCTTCCCGACCTTGCCGAATTCCGGGAAAAAACGATACAATTTCATAAAGGTGTACTCTCTGTAGCCGAATATAAAAAATTTTCCGGAGGCTTTGGAAGCTATGCCCAACGCGGCGGCCAGAAGCATATGCTCCGGCTTCGAATGGCCGGAGGACGTCTCACAAAAGAAAGACTGAAATTTATGATTGATAGCTGCGAGAAATATGAAATCAAGCGTTTAAAAATAACCACCTGCCAGTCTATCCAGCTTCATGACTTGGAGCCCGAACAATTATGCGGACTGATGGAAGAGGCTTGGAAGGCTGGCATGATTTCCAGAGGCGGTGGCGGGGATTTTCCCCGGAATGTAATGGCTTCCCCTTTATCCGGCCTCCAACAGGGGGAATACTTTGATGTAATGCCTTACGCCATTGCCGCCGGAGAATATCTGATGGGCTTTATCAAGGCCGTAAAATTCCCCCGCAAATTAAAGGTCTGCTTTTCTTCCCTGCCGGAAAATGAGACCCATGCCACCTTCCGCGACTTGGGCTTTGCAGCCAGGCCTGATGGCACCTTTGATGTTTATGCGGCCGGAGGATTGGGAATAAAGCCCTCCCTCGGAATTTGCGTTGCAAAAAAGATTTCCCCTGATGATATCCTTTACTATATCAAGGCTATGGTGGAGACCTTCGTGACCTATGGAAATTATGAGAGCCGTGCCAAGTCAAGAACCCGTTTTATGGTGGAGACACTTGGTGAAGATGGCTTTAGGAAAGCTTATCAGGAAAAACTAGATCGGATATTTGCTCTATGTTCTGAAAAAACAGATAGGGCTTCTCATTGTAGTGAAAATCTTGAACTTGCAGGCTATCAGATGACCCGAGAATATCAGGAGGCTGTGCGTCCTCTTACTAAGCAGGGAGTACCCACAAACAGCTCCCTTCCATCTGATAAGCGCATCATACCTCAAAAACAGGAGGGGCTTTACGCTGTGTTTTACCAGCCCACAGGCGGTATGCTCACACCAAAGAAAGCAGCAGAGCTTTATCATTTAATCACTCCCATGGAAGCAGTAGAAATCCGGCTGACCCCTCAGGAAGGGCTTTATGTGGTAAACTGTAACGCCAAAGAAGCGCAGGTAATCCTCGCCGCCACAGCGGATGGAGCCCAAACCCTATTTGAAACCTCCGTAGCCTGTATCGGTGCCTCTACCTGCCAGGTTGGAATTGGCGATTCCCAGGCATTACTAAATGCCTGTATTGAACGAGTCCGCAAAGAAAACTTCGCAGACGGTATTCTTCCCAAAATTCATATTTCCGGCTGCCCCTCCTCCTGTGGAACGCATCAAATTGGTAGTATTGGCCTGCGCGGTGGTATCCGTCAGACCCCAAAAGGGCCTAAGAGCGCCTTTGCCATATTTACCGGCGGTTGTCCTATCCAGGGGAGAGAGGTTCTTGCGGATATGGGAAAAATGATCCTTGCGGAGGATATTCCTGAATTTTTGGTGAAGCTGGGAAAGATGGTTGAAAAAGAAGGGATGGTGTATGAGGAATGGATTAAGAAGTACCCGGAGAAGCTAGGGGAGGTGATCTTAAGGTACAGCGAACTTTCTTAAACTACGCAGACCCTCCTCAACTATAAACGCAGAGGATATATTTCGTTTCGAAATATATCCTCTGCGCTTTATTCTCTCACTTCCTGCCAGACTTTCTTTATAAGTCCAAGATTATCTGTAGATCCTGCTCTTCTGCTATTTTCCTTCTTTGTGCTGCTTTCCCAATTTTCTTTCTTTTATTTTCATCCTTATATAATTCTATAATACTCTCTGCTACCTCCAATGGAGTTAATTTGCACAAAATACCATCCTCACCATCCACTATCTGATCACGATTTCCATTACAATCCGATACAATAGCAGCACATCCCAACACCTGTGCTTCCTGAAGCGCAATACTTTTTCCTTCAAATCTAGTGACATGTACATACAAATCCGCCTGTACGTAATAGGGATATGGATTATCAACCATTCCTAAAAGACAAAAATCTTTTTCTAATTTTAATAATTTAATTTTCTTCTCAAGGGCTTTCCTCTGATCTCCCTCTCCTAACACATACCATCTTACTCGATATCCTCTATCCTTTAATATCTTCATTGCATTTATTGCTATATCATAGCCCTTTTGCCAAGTCAGCCGTCCTACAGAAAGCAACCGCAATCCTTCAAATGTATCCGAAAAGCCTCCTGACTCTTTAGATTTATTGATAATGTTTTCATAATCAATAAAATTGTAAAATACTTCTGTTCTTTCTTCAAGTTCTGGATAAAACGTTAAAAAACTTTTTTTAACTCCATTGGAAACCGTCATTATTTTATTAAATTTCGCAAAGCATCCCTCATCCATTTCCCTGGTATATCCAGCACTTTCATAATCAATATGTATAAATGCCACTTTACGATGTGCTCTTACATGATCTGCCACATAATAGGAAGCCCCTCCTTCTAACCAGGCAACTGCAACATCAAAAGATTGCTCAAATCGTTCCGCTCCCTCCGCCATCACTCTCCATAAAAGTTTGTCGATCTGAACTTTTTTTCTTTTTATCATTAAAAACAAATTCCCAGCTATACTTTTTATCTTTCGGAAAAAATGTCCATTACGAAAAAAGGCTTTGCAAACCTTTCCAATCATTTTTCGTCTTCCTTTACCCGTTAAGACAGATTGGTCATCATATCTAGAATTTAACACTGTAACAAATGACGGCACAGATTGAATTAGTTCTCCCTGTCCCATAATGACATAAAGATAAAGCTCACATTCGTAATTACTTAACCGCCTGAATAACTCTATTAAGGTTATTTCTGCACCTGCACACCCTAAAGTATTAATTACAAATAAGATTTTTTTCATGGCAATTCCTGTCTTCTGCTTTAAAACAGTATTTCCCTCTACTCACTGTAACTCTCCAACGGCTGCCTTTCCAAAGAGCGGAGCATATCAATTAACTCTCTCTAATGGGCTTTCTGTCAAAACTACAGTATTCTTTTCCTCGTTGCCATAAGTGGAACGATCTTTAGCCCTGATTAAAAAATAGTAATTACTTCCTGCATCTAATCCTTCAATGACCGCTTGATAAGGATAGGTATTTTCCTCTGCCTGATAAGTATATCCCTCTCCAACCTCAGGAACTAATTCAACTTTTTGCGCAGTTTCCAAATTCGGTTCCATTTCGAAATCAAAAGGCGACTTTTGATAATAAAGGGTATATGTTACACCGCTTTTATCCATAGCGACATCCCATCTTACAATCACGCCATTTTCGATCGCTTCTACCTGGCCGATACCAACACGGGGTATTGGCTCCTGCGGTGGATATGAAACAGATTTATTATGTACACTGCTCCATATAGGCGGATCAATATCTTTCTCCTCACTATGTTGAAGTACGAAATCATTAACCATGGTTACACCTCCATCCGTTATATAATGAGAGAATCCAACACTCTGCGCCTCGTTAATATCTTCCATGAGAATATCTAATCCTACATTTGATTTTCCTAACAAAGTATCCTTAAGTTGATACTCCTCCGGGCCTTCCGCATAGCCCAGTGACAATACTTTAAATCCATCTGGGCGGTTAGCTTCCGCCATAATCTTTGGCGCATACATATTTTTATTGTCTAAAAAAAATGATTCATAATACAAGCTTGTAGTGTTAGAATCCAATCTGTAGCTTTCATACATTAAAAAATCAATATGTTGACGTGGATTATATTGGTAGTGTGGATGTTGGTAATTATAAAAAAACAATCCTCTATTTTGTAATAAATAGACATCTGAATATTCACGCTTTACCCGCTCCATAAATTTTTTTACGCCGGGAGAAGTCCATTCAAATCTGGTTCTGGCGGGATCACTATCACTTGTATACCCGTTAGGCGCACAGGTATCAATTGTGTCAAGAAATAAACCATCACACCCAAGCCCCCGGCCGTAATCTTCTGTCAGAATTTCTTTCATTCCCGCCACTTTATCTACCCCGTCCAACGTCATATTATCTAATACATCAAACCATAATGGATCGCCAATATTTGTATAAGCACAATTAAAATTAGGATTAAAATCAGGTTTTCCATCATAATCATTATCATCTAAATAATATGAAGCAAATCCACCTCCTGATGGAGAAGTTTCCCCCTGTAGTTCTGTATCGTCCAAACCATCCACAAATGAATCCTCCGGTCCAACCCGTGGTCCGGTTGCATCTCCTATAAATCTTGAATCTTCCAGCATCTGTTCTGGCGTCATTCCTGCCGTCCTGAGGTCTTCCCCTATGGAAATATACCCAAGAACACAGGTTCCTCCATCCTGTATTTTTTTTATATCCTCACGAGTAAGATCGCCTGATTTAGGATGTAATATTACTATATCGTATTTTTGTGCCATCTCTATTATGCTGTCATCTAACTCTTCATAATAAATCATATAAGTTGGTTGGGGATTACTCATTAAATCTGGTTTGTTCTCAAAATTTGATTTGTTCTCAAATGAATACCCAAATAAACGATAACAAACTCCCAAGAAAATAACGACTAAAAAAATTATATTCAATATCGTTACAATTGACCTTGAATTCCTAAACTTTACATTTTTTATCATCTAATGCTTTTCTCCCATATCTATAATTAATAACTTTTTCTCCATCAATCATCATTCAAAGATAAATTCAATAATGAATATGGATTTTGATGAATAACGTAACAAATAAAATCCTCATCTTCATAATAAACGTTTGTTTCCACAGGATAATATCTATTAAAATCTTGATACCATGAATACACTTTCGAAAATAACATAGTGCGTATATCCAAATTTTCATAGTTATCGTATGGTTCGGGCAATAAAGGAATATTATCTTCTATCACTCCCAAAGAAATTTCTGAGCAAAGGATCTCCGGACACTCACTCATATTCTCACTGCCTACATTTACTGATTGATTCCTCTGAGCAAGCCACTTATTCCCTACATAATAATGGGTTTGCTCATATAATATTGGATGTTTTTCGACATAAAGAAAAATATATTCTGTTGGAATATAATACTCTTTTTCGTCTATCTTTTGTGTAAAATCAAGAATTTCTTCATGCCTTCCATCTTCCATCATCTGATACAATTCAACACCCGTTGATACAATAGTATATGAATTTTGTGGAAATAAACTAATAATTTCATTTGTAACCGAAACTGTTGCATTATAGCGTCCTAAACTGCAATAGAGAAATTCGTGAAAATCTATTAAAAATGCACTGCAATAAACAATAACGCAGCTAAGAATGGTCTCCAATCGTATAACTTTCTTATCCAATTCGGAAGCCGTCATAAAAAGGAATAAATCTATTGGTATCATTAATGTTTCCCAGAGTAACATTTGCATGGTGCTAAACATCCGTGCAACAGAAACTATTTCTGGCAGCCCTATATATGGCGCGATATACAATAAAATGAAAAAGAATAAAGCAAAGATAGCATAAAAATAGCCGGCAAAGCCCCTTCGTGATAAGATACTTTTATACTTAGATTTTTTCTCCTTATGCGAAAATATAGTATAAAAAAATAAAAGTCCTATCAAAAGTAAACATATAGCTATAATACCTAAAGCAATTTTTTCTCCAAACAATGAAACATATTTTTCACAAACAATCTTTAAAACATTTCCGTCTATGATAGTAGCAGCTTCTCCCATCTGTGCCTTTACAGAATTCGTACTTTCTCCTCTAATTGTACGGATACCCCACCTTAATGATCCCTCCAAATCCTTTCCCATAATATATGCTATAAGCATAGGGGTTGCTCCAATCTCTATCCCATAAAAAATTGCTTGTAATAATATTTTTATATTCCTTTTATTGAAGAAGGCTTTCAAATGTATAATAACAACTGCTAAACATATGATAAAAGCCATTATTAAAACATAAAAATGAGTGGATACCGCCGCTCCGACTCCCAGCATCAATAAAAGAAGATGCTTATTTTTAAACCAATACTTTACTGTTAAATCATTATTCCCTTCCTGAAAAAAACAAATTAAAGAAGCAGGACATTGGAATACCAAGAATAACCCAAACTCCTGCGGAATAGCCCATTGTAATCGTGCCATTCCCCATATTGCTCCCGAATCCTGTATGCTTGAGTTAAAAGTCAAATATGCAATCAAGACAAATAGCGAAGTATACTTCCATTGAAAAAGTTTCCTCATGAAATAATATGCCGCTATTAGAAATGTAAAAATATGTATACCTCCCAAAAAAAGTATACAACTATATATTCTTAATCCAAATACAGTATGTAAACTATAAATAAAACAATGCATAGCTTCTGGATAAATACCTTTTGCAAAAACTTCTCCTTGCTTTAACGCATAAATCCATGAATGATGTGTATATTGGTCATTACATGCATATGAATAATCCTGAAACGCCCCGTACGAAAAAAAAATCATTCCAAAGACTAAAATAATCGCTAATAAAATATACTCTACTAAATTCTTTTTAAATCTATTCCAAATTCCTTTTACTATCTCTATTGGCTTTTCAAAAATTCTGACTATAAATATTTTAACCCCACACTTTCCTGCCAATAATAATTTCATAAGCTGGTTTTTCCTATTTTCTCCTCTAACTAATGAGATAATAAATATTCCATAAAATAGCCCAACCACTATCCATTTATTTAATAAATGTACGATTCCCAACCCTAAAATTACTGTATTAGCTAAAACAATCTGTACTGTAGGGCAAAACATACAACGAAAAAATATGCCTTTCCCTTTTAAATATTTACGGTAAACAACGCTCGGCCATACATAAAGGAAAATGATGTATCCCAAAAGAACCTTTACATATTCTAAATACCAGTATACTTTATCCACGTTTTTTACCTCCTCCTCTAAAAAGTATGGTTCCTAAATAAAGCATATTTTGTTCCATTGGATTTGAAAATAAAATCCTACTTCCATCCCATTTTCTCTTTAATTCTAAATATAACTTTCCTTCTTGAGGATAAACCTGGGCCGTGCATACAATCCTGCATCCACAGTTCCACTTTCTAGCATCCCAGTCCAAATGCTGATAGTTCCATTCCCCTGTCTGGTTAATCCAAATCAATTCTGCCAATGATTCCTGAATCAAATTACCAAATCCCGTATTTTCTATTTCTACGGAAAGCAACCAGTCAGTACTATTTTTACTACTTGTAATTGATACTTTACGTACGCAAAACCGATACCCCATATGACAGCCCATATAATTATATATTGTGATCCCATTCCATATATCTTTGGATTTGATGCATTCCTTCTTCCATAACTCCAAAACCCGCTTATCATGCTGGCTGTTCAAATAGGAAAGATGAATTTTCCGCATAGTTTCTATTATTTCCCATGCGCTAATCCTATATTGTTCTTCTGGTAATAGTGCCTCACCACCAAAGGGGGCTGTCTCGCATATTTGATTCATGAATGCAATTTCATCTCTCCGTCCCCATGCATCCTTCCATGAAACCTCACTTCTACTTTTCGCTCCAAATGTTCCCATGTCTGTTTCCGAACTTCCAATCGCATCATCAAATAAGGTTCTCTTTCCAACAGAGACATCTTCTGTGCCCATCAATATCCTTAAAAACATTGGCCGCCTTAACGCCAACCAGACATTATCATTTTTCTGACTGCGGAATGCCCTTTCCAAATCCTGAAGACGTTTTTCAGATAAAAACTTAGAGTGATGCATTTCACCCCAGCTTCCCACAAGAAGCCCCTGAAATACTAAAATCCTATCTTCGAACTCTCGGACAATTTCGCTGATCTGAATCATATGCTCTTTAACTTGACTGAATAAGTCCGGTTCCTTTGTCAACCCTTTACCTTCTAAATCATATGTTATCCGCAGGATCATATCGACCCCGTTACTATCAAAAAATTGAAAAATTCTCCTAATATTAGCAAGGCTGTCATCTGTTAGACCCCTGCTTCGATATTTCTCTATACTAATGCGTATTAAAGCAATTTTCTCGTCTTGCAGAAGCTGTTTCTCATTTTGAGGAATAAAAAAATTTCCGGCATCATATGTAAAAATTTTATACCATCCCTGCCCTGGATTATTAAGATACTCCGTTGTCTCCTGAAGTTCACTCGGGGAAAAAAAAGCACTATTCTCCTTTCTCAGAACTTTTTTTCGCACACAAACTACTAAAATCGAAAGTATCCCCAAACCGGCAATCATAAGAATTAACCGAAATATTAATTCTGAAATCATTATGCCGCACATCCCTCATAATATATATTATTCACACTACCAGTTCTGTTTCATCTATCTCATTATACCGATCCAATACTTTGTTAGAAGGTCTGATGCCAACAGCCCTCTTTAATATCTTCCCATTGCAAAATACATGAACATCTAAGCGCCTTTCCAACCACCGCAAGCGAAAATAAGCAACTATAAAGCCAATCACTGAACCCGCAAAAACCCCAATTCCCCCCCAAAGATAGGGTAAATGAGTTGCGATAATGCTTCCTATCAGTACAGTTAAAAAAAATGCTATGGATGTCAGAAGCGCTCCTGTTAAATCATTAAAATAATATAGGAAAAGAATCGCGGCATACATAATAAATAAGGGGAAATAGCCTGCTGCCAGACAATGGTAAAATTCCAAAACAAGCCCCCCATAGCCAAATCTGGGAAGAAAAATAATGGCTATAAAATAGATTATTACCGAAACAATAAACTGAATTCTTACAAGATTGACAAGCTCCTCTGATAACTGCCGGAACATTCTCTTCTTGGAAGTCTCAATATCCATCCAGCGACCGCCTATTACCGCCTCCGTGTAAGACTTATAACGATCCCGAAAACGCATTTCCACTCTGGAAATGAAAATAACCGAGGCCGCTATATTCGTAAACATTGCAATGCAGGTCGCCACATCATAGGGCTCCGCACAGACAAAACTCTTTACGACTACATTCCGCAGTTCTGTCGTCCAAAACACAAAATTGTGCGTGTATAAGCCCAAAACATAGAGAAAATTAATAAAAATCAGTTGCCAGTACTTTCCGAAATAGCTGAGCATCCGGCGATACCTCCCGCTATTTTCTGGAAAAAACTGTCGGACTTGGCCATATTCAAATACTGCAATAACAAGAAAGCCCAACGCCAGCCCTAATAACGAGCTATAAGTACGCTCCATATGAAACAGAAAACAAAAAATCAAGGACGACACCACAGTAATCACCATGCCAATCAAAAAGAAGAAGGAAACTATTTTGTAATCCTTACTAATTGACAAATAAGTCATACAGTAAATCACCATAATCAAACTGATATATCCGCAGAATCCAGTAAATACATAGTAAACAGGTACCTTTCCGACAAAATGCTCATGCAGGCAGAATGGAATCCCAAAAATACAGCCTAAAAGAATGGTCATAAATAATCCTGCATAAAAGCATGGAAGAATATCTTCGTATTTTTCTTCATAAATCGTGTCAGACATAAACCTTGACAATACCGGATTAAACGGGGAAACTACTAAAAAAGCAAATATGAAAATATATAAAACTGTACACGAATAAAGCTCCCTTAGCGCATACCCCGCCCGCGAAAAACCTAAAAGAAGCTGCATCAGCATTACAGCCGCAAACACCAAAAGCATTGGCGCTATCGTGATTATCGTACTATATATAAAACCGTACAAATTACTCGTAACAGTATTTTTTCCATAAATTTTGTTAAGTTTAACTCCTACTCCTGCCATTATCTTCTCCCTTTCGGATATTGAACGGTTCCTCTGTCCAATCCAGAAATCTATCATCTGAAAATTTTCTGTAAATTTCCTGATAGGCAAAACGCATATCTTCTACCCTGTGCCTGGCTAGCACACGCCTGTACCCTCTTCTCCCCATTTCTTCTCTTTCTTGGGGATGCTTCGCAAGCTCCACGATTGCATCAGTGATTTCTTGCTGATTCATTATGTGCGTCAAAATCCCAGCACTGCCAAAATCATCCTCATCCCCATAAATCAACCCTCTGCAGTTGCCTACATCCGTAGCGATTACCGGCTTTTTGGCCGCATAACTTTCTAGTATAGTGAGAGGCTGCCCCTCGCTGATGCTGGTTAATATCGTAAAATCCATCTTTCCTAGATATTCTCTAACATCCACATTACCGGTAAAAATCACGTCCTGAATCTCTAATGCTTGCACTAACTCCACGCACTCCGCTGCATATTCTGCTTCCTCCTCCAGCGATCCCATAATCCACAATCTCAGGTTTGGAACACTTTTTTTTGCATCAGCGAAAGCTCTCAATAATGTTTTCACATCCTTAATTTGAGTCACTCTGAGAATCGCCCCCACATAAATCATTGCCTTTTCATCTTCACTTTTTTCTGGTAGATTTTCAAAGCTGTCAACATCAATCCCATTCGGTATAATCCGTGTTTTATCCTTAGGACACCCAAGATCTATCTGCAGTTCTCTGGCATGTACATATAAGCTAGTCACCACATCCGCTCTTTCATAAATAAGCGTTGACATTTTTCTAAATTGTTCTACCCAGATGTTCTTAAACAGTCCATTCAGCCACGTGGCCCTTATAAGCTCTTCTTCCCTTTCTCTTGTATATATTCCATGTTCAGATAAAAGAAGCCTGCTCCCATAAAAATGTGCGGCCATACTCCCCAAAACACCTGCATATCCAGTGGCTACACAATGATAAACATCTGCCCGTGGCACTTCCATCTTCATAACAAAAAAAAGAGGAACATACATAGACCTAAGCGTCCACAAAAAATCAGAAAACATAATTTGGCTATAACGCTTCTGGTAGACCTCCACAGAAATCCGCAAAAAATCTTCACCCATAAGCAATTCGTCCACTGATATTTTCCGTTTGCGAAATAGATCAAACAACTTATCCCACTCTATTTTTTGGTTTAACATGAGGCTTCGCAGGGCCCACTTTTCTTCCTCTTTTAGTTTTAGATGGGATTTCCTAAATAAGCGTTTAGGATGCCAATCATCATCCTGCAAATATATTTCATGCACCTCCGTAATATGGCTTGGAAGACGGTATGCAAATTTTCCCCGCTGTTCACGGGTAGATACAATATTTACCAAAACAAACTCAAGATTCGGAAATGCATTTATCATACTATGAATCCAGCCGGAAACGCCGCCAACTGTATAGGGGTAACAGCCCTCCGAGACAATACATATTCTCAAAACAGCACCTCTCATTCTCTACTCTAATCAATTCGTCAGAGATATTTCTACCTCGTCTTCCCGCGCCGAAATTATATATGCATCTTCCTCTATTTTTGAAAAATCTCCCCCGGATACTGAATTTATTTTTTTATCATGAGTCCGAAGAAGGAAGTATACAATTCCTTCTCTATTTTTCACTTTAAGATTGATGCTATTATCTATATATTCATCCTCATAGTCCAAAGCAAAAAAATTTCTCAGGCGCGAATCACTTTCTGTAATAGCCGTCCTGTCAAAATAGGAAAAAGTTTTCCATCTGGTTCCGATGTTTCCTAAAACCTTTCTGGAATAGTTTTCCCAGTATTCTTCTGTGGATTCTGGCCAGGAAACACATTCCATATCCAAAAGGATATTGGTATAGCCAAGAGCTGTCTGTAAACTGCGGTTTCTCAAATCATCTGAAAAATTATAGCTAGCTGCTCTATGTGTAATTCTCTGATAAGTAACATTTTCTGACACAAATGACAATAAAAATTTTTCCTCTTCACCCTCTCCCACAATGGTTTGGATAGCAACTTCTCCACTATCATTTAGTTCAATTATTTCATCTGTTTGCCCTCTTGCCGCAAATGCTGCACTATAAATATAAGCGCTTTTCGCATCTTCAAAGAATTTTTTATCCTGAGACCATTTGTCCTCCACCGATATACCATCCTTTCCCCCAGCGGACCATCCAACCTCTCCCTGTTGTTCCTTAATCTGTCTCAAATAAAAGGTAAAGTCATCTGTCTGGGGCATATTATTGTCCGAATAAAGAAACTGCGGTGTCAAAAAACAAGTCATTTTAAATCCGCTTTGCTCGGAAAGCGAGATTAGACTCGGCCAGATAATGTTTTGAAGCAACATTCGGTGGTTGTTACTGTAAATTTCCTGAAGCACTTCTTCATTTTCAGATACAAAACTCGGATAATCTACTATAGACAGGTTCTGAGCATTTACAATCGGATATAAAACAGATGAATAGCTTTCCGACATCATCGCATCCAGGAATCCAAGTCCTGTCTCCTCACACAAATAATTTCCATTCACAGCAAAAACTCTTGTGCTTCCTAATGTATTCCTCCATACAATCGCTGGTTGCTCTTCTCTTTTAACGTTCTCAGCTTCAATCAGGCCGATCATATATTTCTTTGTTCTTCCCCCCAATTCATACCAGGGAATACTCAAATTCAAATCCTGTCTTGCTGCCTCTTCTTCTGTCTTTGCCAAATAGAGCGCTTCTCCACCTAAAAGAAAATCTTGATACATGTATAAACCAGCCAGTTCCACACTATCTTTTTGGATTTTTTTAATTCCAAGCACCTCACAAAGCTCTGGACTTTGCCCAAGCTCTTCCGTATCAGGTAGCCCTCCAAAAATAACCACCATATTCTGGTCATAAAACGCCTCTAATCGTTTTCCATCTTCTGTACAGGACAAATATTCTGGATCAATACAGAGAATATCTGCATCTATATTTTCTTGGGACAAATAATCTGTAAGATCTGAAAAACATCTCAAAGATCGTTTGGAATAAGTACACCACTGCAAAACAATATTTCCAAATTCACCGGTTTCGTTACCGATCAGTACAACCTGCCTTCCCTCCGGGACATCCTCCTTTTCTTCCAATACCTCAAAAGCGTCTGTCTGCTGAAATATAACCTCTTTTGCATATTCATTGGTGTCATAATCATTCACGGCATTCCGGTAAACCTGGGTAAATAGAAATAACACCAAAACTACTGCCATCATAAGAACCATGCTGAACAATTTTCTGCGCGATACCATGCCTGCTCCCATCTTTGCAACTCAAACATACACAAAATTTCCCACTTTATCCTATCTCAATCATTATGAAAAAACTCGAATCATCTCAAGAGTTTCATTATCAATGTCTATCTCTGCATGTTTCAACTCATTAAGTGCCCTGAAAAATTTATCTTTCTCTCCGGTCATAAAGTAAAGCTTTAGTTGACAAGCATAGGCTTCTAGGGTTTCCGGATACTGGGTATAAACTCGCAAACACCATTTACGGCACTTCTCATAACTTTCTGCCTCTAGTAAATACATGCTTACAGCCCTAAAACGTTCTGCCGTCATCCTGGCTGCATCTTCATTGACTAGAAGCTCACATATCTCATCTAGCACATCAGCATATTCTTTTTGTTCGCTTTCTGCTAACAGCCTCTGACCCATAAACTCTCTCATCGTGTCAATTGTTTTTTCTGCAAGAGCCAAACGCTCCAATCGTTCTTCCTGTGTTTCCTCATTCTTTTTATTCATAATCTCCTGATAATTCTTCTGTACGCTCCCTCTAAAATTACTTAAAATCCCTTGCAGTGCCGCTGCAGCATAATGGGAAGTTTCCGAATCGTCGCTACTTAATGCCAGCGATATAGCAGAGAGAGAGGATTTAACGTTCCCACGCACTACATTCATCATCATATTCCGAAGGTTATCCTTATCTGTTATGGCAACCGCCTCTTCCACCGGAACCATATTACTTTCGCTCTCTTCCTCTGCTGGCATATGAGGTTTAATTCTTTCCTGGCTGAAAATAACATCCTCCAAATCCACTTTCACAAAAAAAATCAACCGATTACAGATATATCCAAACACCAAAAAAGCCACCCCTACTACCGGACAAAGCAACATTACACCTGCCTTCAGCCAAACGCTTTTCATCCACTCTCTTTTCCATATAATTTTAAGAAGATGCATCCAGAGTAGGTATAAAATTACAATAACTAAGTTGATAAGAAGTAAAAACAAAAATTCCCTTTCTCCGAAAACCATCACATCACCCACTCTTCTTTAATCCTGCACGGGTAGCCTTTTTGCGCAAAGCGTTCCATCACAACAGCCGCATCTTTCTCAGCCGTATTAGAAAGAAGTACATACAGTGATTTTTCTCCTGCAATCCCTAGGTAATCTGTATTTCGCAGACTTTTGCCGAGATTCTTCCCAGCATCTGCCAAAGATTCTGTCCCTATCTCAACTTCCATAAGTGTACATTCTGTCAGATTTTCTTTTCTCGCTTTAAGGAAAGAACGCGCCAAAGCATTAAATGCTTTCTCTTTTAACAACTCTACTCCCTCTACATACCGAGCCTCTTTCAGGGATGATAAATAGCGGTTAGAATGGGTTACTGCATTTTGGATCAAATAGCCACACACCACCAGATAATCCGCCTGCCCCAGCGTCATATGATCCCATGGCAGACTCCAAATCATCACTATAACCTGTAAATTATCATCACTGTAAATCGCATTTGCCATCATTGGATATCTATCATCCATTTCGCGGTTAATATATACTTTATGATTCGTCAAAGCATCCGACATAGCACCGCATTCCTGATACCGGACTGAATTTCCCCCTCTTCTTGCCTTCTCTGACGTAGAAGAAAACAATCTTGCATAGGTATTATCCGACACCGTATAGATTGCCACATCTTTACTTCCCATAAGCTCTCCCAGCATTTCTGCTGCGCGGAACAACACATCCTCAGGCATCAATTGATTCAGTGTAGATGTTACGCGATAGATCTTACCGATACTGTCATCTTGATTGATAATCTGTGTTGTCAAAGCGTCTTTTACACGGACATTACTGTCATTAATGCTTTTAATATCCATAAGCTGCCCTGACAAGTACTCCTGCTCATCTGTCGCTTCATCCTTCAAATGCCTGATCTGATCATGCAAGTACCCTACCGCTAAGCCAACTATGAAAAGCTGGGCAACCCATACATAGGTATTGTAATCAACCACAACTTCAAATCCGCTTCTCTCAGTAGTCTGTCTGAAAAAATAGCCCAGTGTAGCAAGAAGCGCTGAAAAAATGGCCTGATGCTGACCGTGAACTACAGCAAACAAAAGGACATACAAAAGGTAAACATCCAAACGTGAAAAATAAACGCTGCCAGTAGCATAATTATTCAACCAGAAAAAGGGGATAAAGCAGACGAGGTTCTCCACGAAGGGTATCATTGCCTTCAGGAACCATCCCATTTTTCGCCTAATTCTTTCCCAAAGCGTAGGCTTCCTCTCCATATCGGTAAGGAACTCCCCTTTATGTGCTTTCATAAAAGAAACAATCTTGCCAATATTTTTTTCCGTATCTCCTTTAACCGAATCAACAAATTCGCTCATAAACCGTTCGTTGGAGAGCACACATCTTCTGCCAGGCGCATTATTTACAACAACTGCCTCCTCTCTATCTCCCATTGCAGTATTGATCCATCTGGCAATTTCCATCTCATTCGTCTCCAATGAAGAAGACAAATTATAAACTGTACTCTCGTGATAAGGACATACCACCATCCTATAGATATACTCCACTGCATCTGAATCAGACAAAAGAGCAAATCTCATGTTTTCATTTGCCAGAAGATCATTTCCCCGCAAAGCCTCCAGACAAGACCATGTAAGGCTTTCATTACAATCCATCCGTCTCTCTGGCACCCCATAAAGATGCTGTATCCTAAGGACAATAATATCCTTTCCCATCATCCTACTGAATGAAGCACACAAATTTTCTCCTTGTGCCAAAGCCATCCCTTTCGCTGTTCCCGGCTTTGCCTCTTCTTCTTCTGTAATATTATTATGGTAATCCCCTCCATATATCTCTTCTGATGAAAGAAAAATGAAACGCCCTTTTCCTGACACATCAAATGAAAGCAAGGAATTCATTAATCCTGTTGTAAATTGAGTTAACGTTTTTTGTTCCTCACCCCATTGAAAATTAGAATCATAGGCTCCCAAAAATACCGTCACCTCTGGAAGTACGCTTTCAAAAACCGCTCTGACAGATTCACTGTCATAAGGAAATCTGTAGCTCTCAAAAACTCGTTCATAGGAATCATCCTTGAAACGACTTCCGGTGAGCAGGCATACCCGATGACCTTCTTTCTTTAGTTTTTGAATCAGGCGATTCATCAGGTTAGATGAACCGCCAACAAGTAAAATATTCATTGCATTCCCCCTAATTGACTCAAGTATCATTGACTCCTGCTTTAAAGCCTATGCTGTTATATTTCTAACCATGATTTTCATCCCGTTTATGGACAAAATTCATATTTTGTCCATAAACGGGATATGTTAATAAATTATATCAAGTAATATTAGAGATTTCAACAAAATTTTAAGCCAGAACACTTAGATCGAAGCCCAGAAGCATACGCTAGACAATTTGTGAATCATTATTTGAAATCACATTTTCAGAATATGTTCAGAATAATTCTAACAAAATGAATCTTTCTCACACAGACCTTTATCTCATTTCTTCCTCAGGAGAACCATTCAAAAACTTCACATAATCAAAATCATCCAAATATCGTCTTTTCAAGAATTGATTTTTATAATTAGTTGTAGTTCCTAGTTCCTTTTGATTTTCAAATCCTTTTATATAATAAGACGACCGAAATTCCGGATACTCAATATGTGTCAAGATCACCTTATTTTTGTATGGCAATTGATCAAAGCGTTTCAACGTCTCATAACTACAATCTCCTCTTTCTGAGCCTACTATAAAAATATTATCCCAGTTAATCCGTTCTTTTCTTTCATCCCATTTTTGCTTTCCCTCTTCAAATGTAGCATAATGAACAAAATGAATTTTTATATCTCCTAACAATCCCTGAGGGCAACTGTATTCCCCTTTCTCCTCAATAATCTCCTGCTCCATATACCATTCCAGATTTTCCACCATTTTAACAAAATCGTTCATCCCTATGGTAAGGTTAATCGTTGGGGACAAGAAAGGAAGCCCTAAATCATAATATATAAACGTTCCATTACAATTCGATGCAATAATCGTAAAATTTTTGTTTTTCAATCTAAAAAGATTTCTTTTGATATACCACTTTCTTTCCAAATTTTTTAATTCTTCTAAGAAAAAAAAGAAGCCAAGATGCAAAACATCCCGCGCTATATGCCAGGCATATGCCTTCCTATATTTGCATAACTCTTTTCCAGCACTTATGGCTTGCCTCATCTCTCCATATTTAAGCGCAAGCTGATACTTCCGTCTAATTTTCCATTCAGCAATCCGTTTCAATAATGCTGTATCTTTTAAATCACAGATTTCTGCAATCTCATCAACCAAATCTTCATAATCACTGTATTTTTGCTTTTCTTCTTCCTGTGACAATTTCCTTCTGGAATGACTGCCCTGCCGGACGCAAACGCCATACAATTTTTCTTTTATTGTCGGGCATTTGTGAAGATGCATGAACGGAAGCAGCATTTGAAAATTTTGTCCCACTTCATATTCCGGAATGCGATATGAGGGATAAATCGCCAAAAAAGCTTCTGTTCTCAACATATAGCAGCCACAGCAGACAAAGGTTTTACCTTCCAAAATATCCCAAAACAAATTTTCTCTGGACAAATCTCCTGTTTTCTCATCTGCCCTTATTTTTTCCCCTGATCTGGCATCAAAATAATAGGAAAGAGTTCTCACACACTGATATTGCGGATGCGTATGTAAGAACTCAACTCTCCTTTTTATGGAGTCCGGCTCTAATATATCATCGCTGTCCGGCCAGATCAAAAATTCTCCAGTAATATATGGCAACCCCCGATTGATGGCTGCAGAAGCGTTTTTATGCTCTGCTTTTATGATTTGATACCCATAGCCTTTCTCCGTAAACTTCGTTTGATAACTATTTGCCACTAAAAATGTTTGATCTGTCGACCCGTCATCCACTAAAATCATTTCAATATTTTTATATGTCTGATTTAATACGGAGTCCAGCATAGGCGGTAAATGTGACTCTCCATTAAATACCGGGGTCACTATGGAAACTCTGTTTTTGACAAATCTCTGTTCTTCCATATTCCTCCATCAGATTTTCTTCTATCATTTTCTTATCTTCAAACCGATTAATCTTATTTATATAACTCACACATATCCAAACTTTTCTTTAAAAATGATTCTGAACGTTCAAGAGCCTTTTTCATTTTCTGGCGCACTTCATTCCAGTCAATATCAAGTTCTATCCGTCCATTTTTCCCTTTTTCATAGAGCCTGCTTTCAAGTCCTAATATTCTCAGAATATTTTCAATTCTTGCCCCACGACTGCTGTGCAAAAAAGCAAGAAAATGTTTTTCATAAATAATACTGAATGCAATCGCATGGAATGAATTAGAAATCACATATGCTGCCTGAAAAACATATCCCAAAAATTCTGCCGGTCCAGCAATACGATCTTCAAGAAAATCCTGACTGCTTTTCCTCATTCCCATTTGCAACTCCAATACAGGAAGTCCTGTATCTTTCGCCAAACTTTGCGTATAATCAACCAACTCCTGATTGTATTCCGTCTGATATACGAGGATATAATTTTTTTTCCCTGGCAACTTCTGTATATCCAACCAGTACCTCTTCTCAAGCAGAAAAACCGGATCCAGCACTGTTTCCACCTCTCCCTGATAATATTTCTGAACATATGGCACTGCGTCTTCCTCTCTTAAGGAAATTGCGTCCACATATTTTATCAATTCAGAAAACCTCCGATCATACTTGGGCGGAAGCTCTCCCCCCCCTAAACTCGCCCCATAAGCAATGACTTTTTCCTTTCGCATGTTCGGGAATGCTCCAAAATAGACATTCCTAAGCCCCAGCGTGATGGCCGGATTCCAAATCTGATCACTTCCGACAATATAATACCGAAAAGGAAGGTTCCGTAGTTGACAGGAAAAGTGTAGTCTTCTATGATCTTTTTCAATCAAATGGTCGTTTCGGAATTGTTTCATATTTGCTCTTAACTTGAAGAAATCTATTCCCATTTTCAAATGTACCTTCCATTTCCCTACACTCATCCATATTCGATTACAAAACTTTCCGCTTGGAACATAGGGAATCCACCAATGCCTACCCGTCAAAAAGAAAGGTTCATAGCGGATTATCCTAACCTCTGCTCCACTGTCAAGCAGGAATTTTTTCAGTCCGTAGGCCTGTAACATCGCTCCGTAATTATCTGAACAATGGAAAGTTATAATTCCAACCACATCATTTTCTCTTCGGCTCATTAATTTTCTTGCTTTATATATTATGGATAAAATTGACCATCTCTCAAGTATGAGCATTTCAAAAAAAGTATAAATCGGAGGACAAAAAAAACTACAATAATATAATATTCTAATGCTTTTATCAATTTGTTTAAATAGTGGATGTCTGCTCTCGGCAATAGCCTTTTTTCTTAAATTACAATACTCTTCCCTTTTTTTTGTCTTCCTTATCGCAGAAAAATTCTGTGCCATCTGAAAAACTAAAGATCTCTCCCAACATATTGCAAAACGAATATGCTGCTTTTGATATTCTCTGTCACGTATCTGCTTACTTACCCTATAGTACTGACTTTTTCTCATTATCTGTTGCGAATGTGCCACATTATCAGAATGCATTCTATAATAATACCATTCCCGTTCCGAATAGGCTATTCGAATCTTTTTGCAGGCCAAATGGTATATAAATAGCGTATCTTCGCCATTTAGCAAACTTTCATTAAATCGTAGAGCACCTATACAGTCCCTGCGAATCAGCTTTCCCCCAATAAGTGTTAGATTGTCAAAATATTTTCTGTGGAACCACTCTTCTGACTCTTCTCTTCTGCTTATATGCCAGTCAGGAGTTTGACTTACTTTAGATAATTTATCCAGTTTTTTTGTCATTTGACGACTACTCAATTTCAAGACATTACATGCTGTCAATTCCGCTTGACATTCTTCCGCTTTATTGACAAGTTCTTCAAGCAGATATGGATGGATGGCATCATCACTATCGAGAAAAAAAATATATTTTCCGGAAGCAAATTCTATTCCACAATTCCTTGCTGATGAAACGCCCTGATTTTTTTGGCTTATCAGCTTTATCCGACTGTCTTTTATTTCTAACTCACTACATAACTCTCTGCTTCTATCTGTAGAACCATCATCAATTATGATAATCTCAAGATGCGGATATGTCTGATTTCTTATGGAATGAATACACTCCCTGATAAATGTCTCAGAATTATACATAGGAATAATCACAGATATTTTTTCCATTTCATGACCTCCCTCACCAATGTCAATTATCTAAAATACCACTTTGCCAATCGTCTTCGCTAACAAGTATCCAAAACCAGGGCATCTTCGAATAATCCACATAGCCGCTTTTTTATACAGTGTTACTTTTGAGGACATCATAAATATACTGGCATATCGCTCCATCTCCCGAAGACAGATTTTGCAGTCTTCGCATTCCGAGGTAAATTCTTTCCTTCTGCTCAGAAGCGCCCTTTCATACCAGAAGACAATAAATCGAAAAGTATACTGATACTTCCATGAAATAAAATCATCACAATCTACCCGCTTTCCAATATCTAAAATCGGTTGAAGCGACTGACACAATTCCTCTGCAGTGTGTTTTTTAGTTGTCAGGCTACCTTCATGCTTACAATAATAAACTCCGTGAAAAGGCTGCACCTCCATAATACGACTACAGCGGCATACATATCTGCATACAAATGCAAAATCCTCAAAATCAAATACATCCTCTGGAAAGCATACATATAATGTTCCCTGTTCGTCCATAATCTTGTCACGCAAAAAAAGGGCCGGACTAACACTCATTAGTATCTGCTCCCACATAACCATATCCAATGCCTCAACCGGACACTGCCGATGCTGCTCTCTCAGCTTATACTGCCATCGTGAAGGTTTGCCGTTCTTATCACAGATCAAAAGACCGCAGGTCGCAAGATCATTTCCCTTGCGCAGGCTGAGCACAAGTCGCTCTATCATCTGCGGATGAATCATATCGTCCGCGTCCACAAATCCAATATACGCTCCGTTGGCATTGCGCAGGCCGACATTACGCGCATGCGCCGCTCCTCCGTTTGGAATACTGACCAGTTTTATCACTGTCTTTTCTTGCTTCGACTCTTCCACAATTCGTTGGACAATTTCTTCTGTCCTATCAGTGGAACCATCATTAACTACTATCAGTTCCAAATTTTTATATGTGGATGCAAGAATGCTTTCCAGACAACGTCCAATTCTTTTTTCTTCCTGATAGGCCGGAATAATAATCGAAACCAATTCTTCCATCTATGTGGTATTCTCCTTATGCATATAAATGTGTTTGCTATTAACGATACTCTTCCCTACCATATTCCCTATTCATTTCTTCTCCCTCATTTCACGAGACAAGAGACGAAATCAGACAAATATTCGATACCATTTTGCAACTCTATCGCACCAATAAAATAGCCAAACGGCTTTTTTTCTTGTTCATTTGCCAACAAAATGTGACTATTGGTATCTGGATCTACCAACAAAAAATATATCTCATATCTTCCTTTTTTCAGCCTGCTAACATTAATATCTGCCTTGACATCCAAAAATTTTTCCAGTTCATTACCTCCAACCAGTTCACAAAGATTTCCCTGCATTTCGTATAATTGGAATTCATCCATTTCACTGTTATATAAAAGCAGGCGCATCTCAGGTTCCTTATAAACAGGTGCAAAACCTGCATTTTTCATCCTTATTTTGATTGTCATATGCGAAGCAAACAGCTCATGTTCAAAGCTGGCATCCTCTATAAACAAGCGATAACCCAAACGGCATTTCACATAGCTCAGACCATCCATCCCCTTAAAACAACCCTCTTCTTTTACCACTGCCCTTTTCCATTTTTCTAATACATTTTTGTCATATTCATCATTTAAATATGTAATATGCATTGTCGCCATATCCATTACTGCATTGTCAAAATCATTATATGGATTATCACAGATAACCTCCCCGCCATTAGGTACCATACGACAAAGCTCTTCCTGAAATGCCAGTTCTTCCTGCCTTTCCACCCTCTTTCCATCCGCCAACTCCTGAATTCTATAGGTACCACAATCGCTTTCGCTGCCCAGCATCCCGTCATTGAACAATCCCAGCCTTTTCGCCAACGGATCGTTTTCTAAAGATTCTTCCAATACATCCTCTGTCCCTGTAATATCACGCCACTGCGAAGGTGTTCTAACTGAAAGGTAAATAGACGGATCCACCACCTTATCCAATTGTTCAGCCAATCGTCTCATATTTTCAGCAGAAGAATACTTTGTTCCGTGCATTTCTCCCCAATGACCTGTAAATAATCCCTGAATAATAAAAATATTGTTGCTGAATTTATCTAAAATAGGCTTTAGTTGTTTCATATGAGACGTTATTGTTTCCAGATGATCAGGCTCATACTTTTCATTTTCTCCACTCCAGTCATATAAAAAGCGGACAATTAACTGCTTCTCGACAGTTTCCAATGTCTGAAATAAATCCTCTATATTTTTTAACCCATCTTCCGAAATTTTGTCTTGCCGATAATTCTGCAAATTTATTTCAATCAAAGAAAGAGTTGTGTCTATATCTTTCTCATACGCTTTTTGGATACGCTCTTCATAATTTCCCTTTTCATCATCAATCAGGAAACGGTAGATTTTATAAAAGCCCCTTTTAGGATTCTGCAATTCCTTGGAGGATTCCACGAATTCATTCTTTTCTACTTTAATATTCACAGGAACATAAAGCAGGAAAAACAGGAAAACAAAAATCATTAATATTTTCAGTACTTGTATCACAAACCTTTTTCTTGATCTATTCTTTTTGATCATACTATTTCATCCGAACCATTTTCCTATTTTCAATCCGATAAATCATATCACATTCCTCAGCCAGATTCATATGATGTGTTACTAAAAGTATTGTTTTGTCCTTCTTTACCTGACGTATGGAATCAATGACTGCCTTTTCCGTCTCCATATCCAGCGCCCCTGTTGCCTCGTCCATAATAAGAATTTCAAAGTCCTTATACAAGGCTCTTGCCAGAGCAATTCGCTGGCGCTGTCCGCCTGAAATTAAAGTCCCGTTTTCTCCGATCAGAGTATTTATCCCTTCAGGCATTTTCACAATCTCTTCCCATATCTGCGCACAGACCAGAGAGCCTTTCACCTTTTCATCATCAATTGTATCCGCATCATCAAAAAAAGCTACGTTATTTCGAATTGTTTCTCCATTTAAATATACCGTCTGCGGAATATAACTAACAATTTCTCCAATATTTACTTTACAGGCTCCTTCCTTATCCGTATGGCTGACAATATCATAATCATCATATGAAATAGTTCCTTTTTCAGGTTTTAATAAACCCAGGATAAGGTCAAGAAATGTAGTTTTTCCAGCGCCTGACATACCGATTACGGCAACAGAATGGCCGGCTGGAATATCTATAGAAGCATTCTCAAATATTTTCATTTTATCGTTATATCCAAAAGTTAAATCCCTCACAAAAAGTCCTTTATGGAAAGTGGGTTTTTTCCGCCTCAAGTTCTCATCCTTCTTCTCTTCTTCTTTGATTTTGTCATATCTGTCAAAGCATTCCTTTAGCACCTCATAAGATCTTCTAGAGAACTCCACATTACTCAATCCTCTTATAATTCCATATACCAGCGGTATCATCCTGGCAAAAGCTGTGACATACATAATCATAGCGCCCATGACAGCGGTAAGATTTTCTCCGATACACAAAAAGAGACCCAGTATCGCAAACATAAGGGTCAGCATTGAATTCTGCATCACCATTCCAATTCCATAACTTTTATATCGAAATTCGCCTTGTATCTGCGCATAAGACCTACTGGCATCCTCATACTTTTTCTGAATATGGACAGATCGGTCATCCATTTTCAGTTCCTTATAGACACCATATGCAACAGTTACTTGTGAATTAGTTTTAATAGCGCATGCCCTGCATTTTTCTCCATATGTTTTCATTCTCGCACGAAATAAATGATAAACCTCCACCATACACACCATCAGAAACAAGCTTATCAGAATTCCCGCCCACTTTGATGCACATATCATTACTGCGATATATCCTCCCATAATGATAAAATTTGTGCATATTTCAATACAATCAGTGATAATACTGACACAGTTCATTGTATCGCTCCGGGTTATTGTTAGTGCCTGCACTGCGCTTTTTTGGTTGTGGTTCTCCAAATCCTCCTTTATAAGAACCTCATAAATCTTCATTGAGAGCTTATGTACACTGTCGTATGCAAACCGACTGGACAATTTACATTTATAAGATTCCAAAAAAAGCTTCAATACAGAAACTCCCCCCATCAAAAATGTAAATAAAACTGTACTTTTGGTGGCCTGTCCATCGCGGATCACCAAATTTATAATATAGATTACCATTGAATAACTTAAAATATCCGTTGCTGGATTCATAAGGCTCAAAAAAACCAAAAGCTTCCAGGACTTTTGCCCTTCTTTATCCAAAATTCCCGTTAAATATTTGAACATTTTCACATCATCTTCCCCTTTGGAAACTAATCCCATAATTTCATCAGTCCGCCTGCCAATTTTAAGAATGCAGGGAATGGTAATGCCTTATATAAATTCATAAATTCATTCCGTTTTTTGGCAAAACAAGTAGGAGCCGTCAGACGCGGCTGCAATATTTCCCCCTTTTCACAGGGAAACCAGCGCACTTTCTCTTTTATACTGTTCCATATCTCCTCCGCCTTTTCTGTGTGCAAAATCACCACAGAGGTTCCCATACCGTCGTCCATATCCTCTCTGACCTGTTCAATTCCCCAAAAATCGCCAATGGTAAAATCTGTGCTTCGCTTTACTGTACAAAATTTGCATTTCGAACAGGACGGACGCAGTATATAGTTCCCAAAATACATCCTGCAAAAAATGTCCCTACTTAAAAAATCTGTATATTCCACATTACCTATTTTATAAGAACGTACATGTCCATTGTCTCTGTTTCTTTTATCCCGGAAGGAAAATTCTGTCATCCTGCCTTTATGCTTACGCTCCAGATACTTCACATACGAATTCCATATACCAGGGGAAGGTACCCCATAACAGATCAGGTCAACAATCACAAGTCTGGAATAGTCTTTCTTCAAATAATTCTTCAGCGCACGTGCCTGACAAGGCGTCCCACAAAACATTACCCAACGCCCCTCCCTGAGCTGCTTTTCTATTTTTTTATATATCCCTTCCATTTTACTCTGGACATATTTAGTCTGTCTGACGGCCTCCAACCGGACCATATCATCCGCCACTATATGCGCTACCTCCATAGCGTCATTATATGCGGCTCCGTACACCTTTCCCCGCCTTTCAAAAATATATTCTGCAAGAATCGTAAACATACCGCCTGATGAACTTCCATATCGAATCTCTTCATTTATGGCCTGTACGCCAAAACACGTTTCTTCCTGTCGTATCGTTTCTTCGCTATTTATTATCGGGCAGACTTCCCTGCATCGTCCGCAATCTGTACAAATTGCTTTTTCAATTCGGGGATATTCAAACCCTTCTTCATCCTGCTCCATATGAATTGCTCCCGCAGAGCAAACCTCGACACATGCACTACATCCACAGCATTCTGTCTTTTCTGAAAATAACAGCATTTTTATCCTCTTTTCTCTTCCCACAGTTTCCCTATATAAAAAGGGTACTGCCTGTTAGACTTTGTACCCTTATTGTTTACTGCTGTTTACTTTGCTTTTTATTCTTTGATTGTTTCGATATTCGTCAAGTTGATTCCAAATGACTGAAGAATTACTATTAAATCTAAATATCTTTTGAGCATCGTTGTATATTCCTTTGCATCGTTGTATATTCCTTTGCATCGTTTCCATACTCAATCATGTAATCCTATAATACATTTAGTATAGCATAAACAGAAAACGAAGTCTATCAATTTTCTGACTTACTTCAATAGGTCTTTTGGAAAAAGTCTACAAATACAGCTTCTTGATCCGATCCTGACTAAAGTAGAGCAGGCTTTTGTGGTTATTCCCCAAAGCCTAATTGAAGCTGACTTATGCCGTCCGGTTTTTCAGCTCCATCATCTCCTTTTTTATCTTCTCTACTTCAATAATCAGATAGTTGACTTTCACTTCATAGGCAAGATTTTTATCCGCAACCGGAATTGCCTCATTTAATTTGTTGGTTAGCTCAATAAAATTCTCAGCAATTAACTGTATATTTTTATCTGTCCAATTTTCAAGGTGCAGACTTATATTGGCCGTCTTCCTATCCAATTCGTCAATACGCTGATTTGTAAGAGCTAATTCTTCTTTCAAATTCTGCACGTCTTCCTGCAAAATCCGGATATCAGTTTTCATGTTTTCGATGTCGGCCTTCATATTCTGAATATCAGCCTTCACTTCCTGCATCTCAGCTTTCATTTCCCGAATATCAGCCTTCACTTCCTGCATCTCTTCTTTCAGATTCCGGATATCAGCCTTCATTTCCCGCATTTCGCTTTTCATACCCTGTATTTCCAGAAGGATCAAATCCATTTTTTCACTGTCTGTCATTTCCTTTTCACCTCTTTCTTTGTAATATTATCCTGTTTTTCACATTACAAATTACTTTTTTGCAAACATAACTACCTATTATTTTTCACCCTGTACGCATTATACCTCAAACTCTCCCTCCTGTCCTGCTTTCAGCCAATTTCCCTGTCTGTCCTCTTTTATATCAGAAAAATTGCACAATACAAGATACGAAGTTTTTTCGCCTTATTTACCAGTTTCCATACAATATATAGATTTTTTTCAGCTTTTTTGCCTCTTTCCTTCCTGAAATTTCTACATGATAAAGCACGCCTTCCAACCGACCTGTCCCATAGGATATCCTGTGCAGACGCAAAAGCTGTATTCCTTTAGCTGAAAAAATTCTTCAAAGTAAGCGTCTGCTGTCTTCATGCCGTTCCCCGATTTCCCATTCTGCCGGACAGGTCTCTGGACAATCTTTTTCTCCTCCCACAAAATTTTAAATTCCGCCAGCCCCCCGGAAAGCCCTTCCCCCGTCAGCTTCAGATAGCTTTCCTTAATGCTCCACATCCGAAAAAACAAAGCCTGGCGTTCCTCTTCCCCGCATTCCGAAAGCATCCGTTGATCTGCCGGCGTGAAAAAGCGCTCTGCCAGCTTTTCATGCACTTTCACCTTCTCCTGGATATCCACGCCCACAGGCATATCGCCTACCGCACAGCACACATAATCCCCTGAATGGGACAGGTTAAAATGAATTCCGGGATATTCCGTCAGATATGGCTTTCCCTTCTCTCCATAACCTATGGAAAAGGGCTTTGTATGTTCAAAAGAAAGTCCCAGCTTTTCGCAGAGCGCATAGTGCAGGAGATTTCCTGCCGCTAAAGAGCGCAGCTTTGCCGCCTCATTTCTCATCCGGAGAATCTTCTCTCTTCGGTCACTGGAAACTTTTTGCAGTTGAAGCAACGGACAGCACGCTCCGCAGTCCATCCTTATATTCAAAAAGGCGTCTTCCTCCAAAAAGGGAGACACCCTGCTGTAATACACTGTAATCATACTGATATCCTGTCTCACGGATTTTGCAGCAAGTGCAAAGTCGTGACTAAATTAACTCGTTGTGCTACTTTATATCGAACTATTGAAAAGGCTAAAAAGCGCATAAAATCCCTGCCTAATTTTG
>ERZ808044.495-NODE-495-length-40983-cov-5.891018_pt1 | contig 40983 bp, 33 predicted proteins | sample MGYA00380195_ERZ808044 | MGnify/ENA primary metagenome ERZ808044 (study PRJEB31490, sample SAMN06133423) | mouse gut metagenome | isolation source: Z7_2 | host: mice | place: China: Chengdu | collected 2015-05 ...
TTCTATAACTTTAATATTTTTTAATACTATCTTTCTCATAGAATTTTGAGGTATAAATACTTTTATAAATCCCATTCTATCTAACTCTTTTACACGAGATTCCATAGAAGGTACCTTTTTCAATTCTCCAGTTAACCCAACATCTGCAATAAATGCATAATTCCACGGAATTGCCTTATTATATATAGAAGAAGCAATACACATAATAACAGCTAAATTGACTGCTTGTTCTTTTAATTTAATTCCTCCTGTTGTTTTAATAACCACATTTTTATCATATAATGATACTTTCCCTTTTTGCTCTAATATAGAAATCAATGTATTCAGTTGATCTTTTTTCATCGCTTCACAAATACGAGAAGGATAAGGTGTAAACGAATTTGAAACAAGACTTTCTATTTCTGAAATAACAGGACGAGAACCTTCTCTAATAACAGTAATTGTACAGCCAGAAACTACTTCATCTTTTTCTCTTTTTGTAATAAAATATTCAGAAGGATTATCAATAGAAATTAGTCCTTTTTCTGTCATAGTAAAAAAACCCATTTCTCCTGTACTACCAAATCTATTTTTAGTAGCAATAATACTTCTTAATTCTTCTTCATGATTTCCCTCCATGAACAATACAGTATCTACTAAATGTTCTAATGAACGCAATCCTGCCATTTCATCATTTTTATTCATTTGACCAATTAACATAACTGCTCTTTGTCTTTTCTTATTTTTTGCACATTGAACTAATATATTAGCACATTCCATTGTTTGTGTTGGATTGCCAGCTCTAGATGGTAAAAATTCATCTAATGTAAATGTTTGTATACTATCTATAATAATAAAATCAGCATCTATTTCAACAATAGATTCTAATACATTATTTAAGCTAGTATCTGCAATAATCCAAATATTTTCATGAATTTGCTCTAATATTCTGTCTGCTCTATTTTTTATCTGACTATCACTTTCTTCTCCAGTAGCATAAAGTACTTTCTTTCCCTGTTTAGCTATTTCTGCTGCAATAGCTAATGTCAATGTAGATTTTCCTCCACCAGGAGGGGAAGTTAATATTGTTACAGAGTCTTTTACAATACCTCCTCCCATCACTCTATCAAACTCATTAATACCAGTTAAAATTCTTTGATTCTTTCCAGCTTCAACACTTGCCAATTTTAATGCTTTAATAGATGCTTTTTTAATATCATTCGCATTATTTATTGCATTTTTTTTATTAGATAAAATAATTGTCTCTTCTAAACTATTCCAAGCACCACATTCTATACATCGTCCAATCCATTTTAATGTTTCATAACCACATTCTGTACATCTATAAATTGTTTTAGTTTTCAAATTCTTCACCTATTCCTATAATAAAAAATGGACTGATTTTACAGTCCAGATTTCCGAGTAGCAATATCAACCTATTTTTTTAATTTCTACTGTTTTTGTTACATTTTGCTGCATCTCAATACTAAAATTGACTTTTCCAGCCATATTTGTTTTTATTTTACCTACATTTACACTATCTACTAAAATTTTATAGTCCGTTTCAGGTTCTAATTCTAATGTTAATTGTAAATCTTCTACACTTTCTACAATAAAATCCGCTCCTTTTTCTGTCATATTAAAATTATGTATTGTTGCACCAGGAACAGTTTCTAATATCATCTTACCATTTTTTTCTAATTTTGTAATTTCTCTAAAAGTTTTCACTTTATACAAATCACCTTTTACTTCAAAATCTAGTACCTTTTTCTTTGAATCTAAAAGGTAATTACCAAAACTAATTTTTCCATCATTCCCCAGCCTAATTAATTCCTCTATTACACTCATTTTCTTTGCCTCCTGAGTTAGTCTATTTTTTTAAAAAAATGAATTATTTGTCCTTTATAAATATATTATATCACAAAAATAATACTTGGTATACTGAAATTTTTAAATTACAACGAAAACATTATAATTTCATAGACAAAAATTAACTAGAGAAATACTTCATTATTAAATTTTAAAATAAATATTTCTCTAGTTACATTATTAATTATCTTTTTCTATTTTCTGTAATATAAAATTTTCATTCTCTACATCTATTTGTATAGTATCACCTTCTTTAAATTTTCCTTCTAAATATTGCTCTGCAAAAAAATTTTCAATTTTTGATTGTATCGCCCGGCGTAGTGGTCTTGCACCATATGATTGGTCATAACCCTCTGAAGCAATAAGAGAAATAGCTTTTTCTGAAAAATTTAAATCAATTTGCATATTCTCTTTTGCCCTTGCTATAACAGTTTTACTCATCAGAGTGACAATTTGTTTCATATTTTCTTGATTTAAAGTATGAAATACAATAATATCATCAATACGATTTAAAAATTCTGGTTTAAAAATCTGTTTTACTTCTTCCATAACACTCTTTTTCATTATTTCATAATTTTGTTCTTCAGTATCTATTGTCACAAATCCAAGTTTTTTAGGAGCAATAATATTTTTAGCACCTGCATTAGACGTCATAATAATAACAGTATTTTTAAAATCTATTTTTCTTCCATGTCCATCTGTAATGTGACCATCGTCCAATACTTGTAATAATATATTAAATACATCAGATGATGCTTTTTCTATTTCATCAAATAATATAACAGAATATGGGTTTCGACGTACCTTTTCACTTAATTGCCCACCTTCTTCATAACCTATATATCCTGGAGGAGAACCTATCATCCTAGAGACACTATGTTTTTCCATATACTCAGACATATCAATACGTATCATGGCTGTTTCATTTCCAAACAAAACTTCTGCCAATGCTTTTGATAATTCTGTTTTTCCTACCCCTGTAGGACCTAAAAATAAAAATGAGCCAATAGGACGACTTGGGTCTTTTAATCCTACACGTCCACGACGTACTGCTTTAGCAATAGAAGAAACAGCCTCTTCTTGTCCAATCACTCTTTTATGCAATTCTTCTTCCATATGAAGTAATTTTTGACTTTCTTCCTCTTCCAAACTTTTTACAGGAATACCTGTCCATTTTGAAATAACATCTGCTATTTCTTCTTTTGTTATTGTTTGTTCATTTTGTTTATTATTCTGTTCCCATATTTCTTTTGCTTGTTCCAATTGCTTTTTTAATTCAATTTGCTGTTTTTTTATTTCGCTTGCCTTTTCAAATTCTTCTGTTTTAATTGCTTCTTCCTTTTCTTTTTCAGCTTCTTCTAATTTTTCCTCTAGTTCTTTTATATTTAAAGGCATAGTTACAGATTTTAATCGTAGGCTAGAAGCAGCTTCATCAATTAAATCAATTGCCTTATCTGGTAAAAATCTATCAGGTAAATAACGAATAGACATTTTTACAGCAGATTCAATTGCTTCATCTGTAATTGTTACGTTATGATGTACTTCATAACGGTCTTTTAATCCTTTTAACATATTAACTGCTTTTCCTTCATCTGGTTCTTCTACTTTTACAGGTTGAAATCTTCTTTCAAAAGCTGCATCTTTTTCAATGTGCTTTCTATATTCTTCTAATGTAGTTGCACCAATTAGCTGTATTTCTCCTCTTGCCAATAACGGCTTTAATATATTAGATGCATCAATAGCGCCTTCTGCCGCTCCTGCACCAATAATAGTGTGAATCTCATCAATAAACAATATAATATTTCCATCATTTTGCACTTCTTTTAATGATTTCTTCATACGTTCTTCAAATTCACCACGATATTTAGAACCAGCTACCATAGAAGACAAATCAAGACTAATAATTTTTTTATCCTTCAACGTAGATGGAATATTTCCTTCAGCAACCTTTTGAGCTAGACCTTCTACAATAGCAGTTTTACCAACACCAGGGTCACCTACTAAACAAGGACTATTCTTTGTTCTTCTACTTAATATTTGTATAATTCTCTCAATTTCTCGTTCTCTACCAATAATAGGATCAAATTTATTATCTTTTGCTAAACTTGTTAAATTTCTCCCATATTTATCTAAATTTTCCGTTACAGTTTTTTCATTTGCCGTTTCTGAACGGTATCCCATACCAGGAATCATTTGACTTTCGCTCTCTCCAAGCATCATCATAATATCTTCATACAATTTTTGGGCATTTACTCCCATTATAATTAATATCTTTACTGCAATACTGTCAACCTCTTTCATAAGAGATAAAAGTAAATGTTCTGTACCTATATAACCTGTTCCCATATGTTGAGCTTCTTGATTACTAAATTCCAATACTCGCTTGGCACCTGGTGTAAAATCTTGGGGTATATAAGAAATACTACCACGACTTATTAGTGTAGTAATTTTTTCAAATATAGCGTCTGAAGTAATACCTTGTTCTTCTAACGCTTTACAAGCCACACTATCTCTTACCAATGTTAAACCTAAAAGAATATGCTCTGTGCCAATAAAACGATTTCCTAATTTTAAAGCAGACTCTTGTGCTAATTGTAAAACAGTTTGTGCTTTTTTTGTATATTTTCTTTGCATATGTAACCCTCCTTTTGGGTTATTATAATTAATATTGTTAGCCAATAACGTTTATGATTGCTAATATTTTTTCAAAAGAAAAAAACGTATCCGTTTTTTTCTTAAAATTATTATAATACAAAGTTAAAAAAATACAATAACAGAATATTTACAAATTTATTCAAAAATTGCAAATTTTGAATAAGGTTCTTGTTTTGGAATATATTGTAATACTATATTTTGATTTGTTATAGGATGATTTAATGTTAACTTGTAACTCCATAATGCTATAGTAGTACCTTTTTTCCATTGTTGTAAGGTATTATACTTTTGGTCACCCCAAATAGGAATACCTGCATAAGAGAGCTGTACTCTAATTTGATGATGGCGTCCTGTTTTTAATTTTATATTTAATAAAGAATAATACTCTTGATTTTCCTTTATAGTTTGTATTCTGTTATAGCTTAATATTGCTTTTTTACTATTCATTGTTTGTTTATCTACTACAAAAGATAAATTTGTTTTACCATTTTTTATCAGATAATTTTCTAATATTCCTTTCTGCTTAGTTTTCCCACAAACAACAGCTAAATATTCTTTTTTTATCTTATTTTGTTGCATCATTTGAGAAAGTTTAGAGTTTATATACTTATTCTTTGAAAAAAGCAATATTCCTCCTACTGGTCTATCTAGACGATGAATTAATCCAATATATAAATTTTCTTTTTTTTCCTTTTCTAAATAAGCATTTAAAAAAGTCATAACATCTATATCGCCTGTTTTATCAGGTTGCGTTGGCATACCTGCTGGCTTTACAACACAAATTAAATCATTGTCTTCATATAATATAATAGGACTTATCATAAAGTTTTTCCTCTTTTTACTTCTTTCAATATTACACTACTATAAGGTTTCAAAGATAAAATTAACTTACCTTTTTTTACTTTATAAGAAATTACATTAATGGAAAATCCAATTTCTGTTGATGTTAATATCGCTTGCATTTCTCCATAAGTAGAAATACCCATTTGCCAAACAGGAATTTCTACTTGCTTTTCTTCTTCTGTATTATTTAAAGCAACAATAATTTTATCTTTTTTATCAAATCGTCCATAACTTAACAGACCATATCCAGTATACAAAAATATAAGTGAACCTGTTTTTAATGCACTATATTGTTTGTGTATCTTTATAGCTGCCTTATGAAATTCTAATAAATCAATATCTTCCTTTCCCCAAGGATATGTTCTTCTGTTATCAGGGTCTGTCCACCCAGCAACACCTGCTTCATCACCATAATATACTGTAGGTGCACCAGGCCATGTCATTTGTATAACAACAGCCTCTTTCATAATTCCCTTATTAATTCCCTGATTAGCAGCATCATGACCTAAAGTATGAAGTCTTCCAACTGTTTTATTTGTTCTTGTTAAAAATCGAGAATGGTCATGATTAGAAAGTTCATTCATAGATATTTGTATGGATTGCTTTGAAAGTTTTGACATTTGATATAACATTGTATTTTTAAAAGAAACACTGTTATTTAATAAATCTTTTCTAAAATCTTCACTATGTTTTTCCATACCTGTTAAAAACCACGATACTGGTTCCATAAATGCATCATAATTCATAATCGTATCCCACTGGTCACCTTGTAACCATGAAGATGCATCTCCATAATGTTCTGCCAATATAATCGCATTAGGATTTGCCTTTTTTACAGCATCTCTAAATTTTTTCCAAAAATAATGATTAAAATTAGGATTTATTCCTAAGTCTGCTGCAACATCTAATCTCCAGCCATCAGCATTAAATGGAGGAGATACCCATTTTTGTGCAATTCCCATAATATATTGAAATAATTCTGGAGATTCAAAATTCAATTTTGGATGATTTGGATGTCCCCACCAGCCATCATATGTTCCATTTTCTTTCCAATAAAAATAATTATGATAAATACTATTACTCTCTATAAATGCTCCTGCAGGATATTTTCCAGTAAATCCATAAAAATTTTCTCTATCCATCCATTTATGAAAAGCACCACAATGATTAAAAACACCATCAAGTATAATTTTAATATCTCTTTTGTGAGCTTCCTCTACAACTTTACAAAATAAAGCATTACTAGCTTCTAAATTTTCTAATGCTGTTGTTCTTTGAATATACATAGTTGCATGATTATTGTTAAATTTTTCAAATACTAAAGGAGAACCTCCATCTTTTACAACAACACCAATATGTGGGTCAATATAATCATAATCCTGTGTATCATACTTATGATTACTTGGAGAAACAAAAAGAGGATTAAAATATATTGCATCTATACCTAATTGCTGCAAATAATCTAATTTATCTAATACTCCCTTTAAGTCTCCACCATAAAAACGCCTAAAATCTTCTGGCTCAGGTGCTTTATCCCATTCAACTGCTTCAACTGGTTTTCCTAAATATATATATTCGTTTGTTTTTACATCATTTGTTTTATCCCCATTATAAAAACGGTCTACATAAATTTGATACATAACAGCCCCTTTTGCCCAATCAGGAATTTTAAAATTTCTGATTACTGTAAACCAGGTTCCTTCTTCTAAATTTTGATGTAAACCACTTTTGGTATAATAATAAGAACTATTTCCTTGTACTAGTTCAAAATAATATGCTTTTGTTTCGTTAGTTGGAGGTAAAAACCCTTCATAGAAATCAAAAAAACTTTCTTGCTTACATATTTTCATAGGTATTTTTTCACCATCATAACATAAAAAAACAGCATCCATATTCCCTCTTCCGGTTCGTATCAAAATTTGAACAGTGTCACTGCTTGTTGGTTCTGATGGTATTCTAAAATTTTCTGTTTCGTCACTAAAAACGGATTCAATACTCAAAATATCTTTGCTTAATTCTGCATTACAAAGTATTTTTCCAGCAATACTCAATTCTTTATAAGGTACTGAAAGATTCATATTAATTAATTCTCCTATCCCAAATATACAATTATTTGTCATTTTTAGTTCGTATAATTTTATTATAAATATCAACAGAAATTATGTCAAATTATTTATTTTAACATATGAAAAAAGACTACCTGCCGATGATAGTCTTTTTCCACAAAGAGAAGGTATTTCTTATTGGGATTGCAGCATATAAGCTGCATTGTGAAAATATTGGGGAGTTTTCACATTTTTATTATAACACCACTTATATCATCTGTCTACTAAAATTTAAAAATATAATGAGTTTTTTTTAATACAACACTATTTTTTTGTCCAAAATAAACCAAAAATTTTCTCAACTGGTATAATCTGACAAAATTCTTGATAGATTTTCATCACCTGTAACAGAAATTCCATCTAATAATCTTTCTCTTTCTTCTAAAGGTAATGCAGAAAGAGGAGTATTGGTAACCTCATGTAATACAATTCCATGTTGAGGTTCTTTATAAAATACAGCAATATATCCATCCTTTTCCCCTATAATATACTGTTCATCACTTTTTGCTTCTAAAGTCTTCCTCATGACTACTTCTTTAGAAGAAAAAGAAATGATTTGCCAATCCGTATATACTTTTTTCATATCCTCTAATGTCATATCTAATAAAAAATATGGTGGAACATCCTCCAATGTTTGTGTAACATTATCTTCTGTATAATAATATTCATATATCATTTTTGTAGAAGGTGTAATTCTTGCTGTCATTTCTTTTGTAACAGTTATACTATCATCTTTTTTTGTAATATTTTGATTTATTGAAGAAGAAAATTTTTGTATTTTCCTTTCATATATTCCAATCGTAATCAAACAACTCATTATACCAATAACAAAACAAATCAATAATATCCAAACTACTTCCTTTTTTCTCATGTTATCCCTCCTGTACCATACAAATAGTATGTACAGAGGTTTCCAGTTTTATACAATTTATATATACAAATGTCCTTACAAATTTAAAAAAATAAAAATACCTAATATAAAATAGGTATCTTCATATCTTTTTAATTCAGTCATTTGTAGTAAATTCACCATATTTACGAAAACGATAATAGCGTTGTTGTAATAATTCATCGATAGTTAAATTATTTAATATATTCAATTCTTTTATCAATTCCCTTTTCAATATTGACATTGTATACTCTGGATTTTCTGATAATCCTTCTTTTGCCTCTGGTATAATTTTTTCAATTACACCATTTCTTAATAAATCAGGAGCTGTCAATTTCATAAGACTTGCTGCATCGGCAGAACGTTCAGGAGAACGCCACAATATACTAGCAAAACCTTCTGGAGAAAGAACAGCATACATACCATTATCTAACATCCATACTCTATCAGCTAAAGCAAGTGCTAGAGCACCGCCACTTCCTCCTTCTCCTATAAAAATACTAATAATCGGTACAGTTAAACCAGCCATCTCTATTAAATTTTGAGCAATTGCTTCTCCTTGTCCTCTTTCCTCTGCGCCAACACCACAATATGCACCAGATGTATTTACAAAAAGAATTACAGGACGATGAAATTTTTCTGCTTGCTTCATTAGACGTAATTGTTTTCTATATCCTTCAGGATTTGGAGAGCCGAAACTTCTTCTGACATTCTCTTCTATAGTATGTCCCTTTTGCACACCAATAACAGTAACTGGCTGTTTTTCTAATAAGGCAATTCCTCCTACCATAGCCTTATCATCTGCAAAATATCTATCACCATGCAATTCTATAAAATCAGAAAATATATACTCAATAAATTCCAATGTCGTAGGTCTGGAAACCATTCTGGATTTTTTTACAATTTCCATAGCTGTATTATTCATCATCACACCTCTCCTTCTGACAATGAAGTTTTAATATTTGTACTAATGTATCTTTCATATCCGCTCTTAATACAATTTTATCTAAAAATCCGTGTTCTAATTGAAATTCAGATGTCTGAAATTCGTCTGGAAGTTTTTCATTAATTGTTCCTTCAATTACTCTTCTACCAGCAAAACCAATTGTTGCGTTTGGCTCAGAAAGTATAATATCACCTAAACTAGCAAAACTAGCAGAAACACCACCAGTCGTAGGGTCTGTCATAACAGAAACATATAATAAGCCAGCTTTTCCATGTCTATTTAATGCAGAACTGGTTTTTGCCATCTGCATAAGAGAAATGATTCCTTCCTGCATTCTAGCACCACCAGAAGCAGTAAATATAATAACAGGTAATTTCTTCTCTGTTGCTCTTTCAATTGCTCTTGTAATTTTTTCTCCCACTACAGAACCCATAGATGCCATCATAAAATGACTATCCATTACAGCTAAAACAACATCATATCCTCCAATTTTACAATGCCCTGTCATTACAGCGTCTTTCAATTCTGTTTTTAATTGTGCTTTTTCTATTATTTTATCATAATCTGGATAATCCATAGGATTTTTCGCCTGCATATTGCTATCCCACTCCTCGAAAGAATTTTCGTCAGTAACTAAACTGATTCTTTCTTTTGCAGTCAAACGAAAATGATATCCACAATTAGGACAAATTTTATATTGATTCATTTCTTTTGTATAAATGATTTTATCACAATGAGTACACTTTATCCAAAGCCCATCTGGTATACTAGGTGTTTCTGACTCTGGTACAATAACAGTTTCAGGAGGATTCATTCTAATATAATTCTTCTTTTTAAATAATCTCATGAAATTCCCTCCAAATAATTATTTTATAATTTCATTTGCTATAAAAGAAGTATCAAAATCCCCTTTTATATACTTTTCGTTTTCCAAAATTTCTTCCATAAATTCAATATTTGTTGTAACACCTTCGATAATAAATTCATGCAAACAACGTCTCATTTTTTCAATTGCTTCTATTCTATTATTATCATGAACAATTACCTTTGCTAACATAGAATCATAAAAAGGTGGAATATCACAACCTGCATAAATAGCACTATCTATTCTTGTTCCCATGCCTCCAGGCATAAGTAAAAAATCAATATGTCCTGGGGAAGGTGTAAAATTTAATTTTGGATTTTCTGCATTGATTCTGCACTCAATAGCATGACCATGTATAACAATATCTTTTTGATTTAATTTTAATCGTTCTCCAGAAGCAATTTTTAATTGTTCTTTTACAATATCTATTCCAGTAATCATTTCTGTAACAGGATGTTCTACTTGTATACGAGTATTCATTTCCATAAAATAAAAATTTCCTGCTTTATCATATAAGAATTCTATTGTTCCAGCATTTTCATAGCCTACTGTTTTTGCTGCTCTAATTGCGGCATCTCCCATTTTTTCCCTTATTTCATTTGAGATAGCGATAGAAGGTGCTTCTTCTAATACTTTTTGATTTCTTCTTTGCAAAGAACAATCTCTTTCTCCCAAATGTACTACATTTCCAAAACGATCACATAAAATTTGTATTTCAATATGTCTGGCATGTTCAATTACTTTTTCCATATACATTTTATCATCACCAAAAGCTGCAATGGTTTCACTTTTAGCAGATTCATATGCTTGTTTCAATTCATTTTCTTCTTTTACAATACGAATACCTTTTCCCCCACCACCTGCAGCGGCTTTAATCATTACTGGATAACCTAACTCTTTTGCTATTTCAACAGCATCCTCTATTGTATCTACTGTACCATCACTGCCTGGAATAACAGGCACATCTGCCTTTTTCATCATTTCCCTAGCATTTGATTTATTACCCATTTTATCAATTACTTCTGGAGAAGGTCCTATAAATTGTATATTACATTCGCGACACATTGTTGCAAACGTACTATTCTCTGCTAAAAAACCAAAACCCGGGTGTATTGCTTGTACTTTTTTCGCTACTGCAGCACTAATAATATTCTCCATATTTAAATAACTATCTATTCCTTTTGCAGGACCAATACAAACAGCCTCATCTGCTAATTGTGTATGAAGTGCATCTCTATCAGGTTCTGAAAAAACTGCAACAGTTGCAATACCCATTTCTCTACAAGCTCTTATAATACGAACAGCAATTTCTCCTCTATTTGCAATCAATACTTTATGAAACATTTTTTAAACACCTCCATGGAGAAATTATCCAATTAAAAATGTAAATTCACCCTCAGCAGCTTTTTTATCCCCTACATATGCAATGCCTTTTCCAATACCTGCATTCTTTTTCAGTTTTATAATACTTACTTCTAAACGTAACACATCTCCTGGTACAACTTGTTTCCTAAATTTTGCTTTATCTATTGCACCAAATAATGCAGTTTTTCCTTTATATTCGTCCATAGATAATATTGCAACAGCACCAGCCTGTGCCATGGCTTCAATAATTAATACACCAGGCATAACAGGTCTACCAGGAAAATGCCCTTGAAAAAATGGTTCATTCATTGTTACATTTTTTGTAGCAATTACTTTTTCACCAGGTATCACTTCATTTACTTTATCAATCAATAAAAAAGGATACCTATGTGGTATAATGGTCATAATTTCTTCTATATTCATTTTTTGTTTTCTCCTTTATTATTTAATTCTAAACAAATGCTGCCCATATTCTACTAATTCCTCATTATTTACATAAATTTCTGCAATTTCTCCTGCATATGGACTTGGTATTTCATTCATAATTTTCATAGCCTCTACAATACAAAGTATATCTCCCTCTTTTACTTTATCTCCTATTTTTACAAAACTTGGCTTATTACTACCAGGTGCTGCGTAAAATGTTCCTACAATTGGTGATTTTACAATATTACCAATTTGTTCAGTAGTTGTTACTTCAGAAACATTAGATTGTATTTCAGTTGTTTGTACAGTAGGAATATTATGACCTGTTGATTGAGAAATTATTGTATCTTTATTTTTACTCATTTTAACGGAAACATTATCCATGTTTAATTCAAAATCTGTTAAAGCTGAATGATTTACAATAGAAATCAATTCTTTTACTTCTGCATAAGTCATGTTCAATCCTCCCATTTTTTAAAACAAAGTACACCATTATGTCCACCAAAACCTAATGAATTAGATAAAGCATATTTAATATTTACTTTTCTACCTACATTTGGAATATAGTCTAAATCACAAGCATCATCTTTCTCTTCATAACCTATTGTTGGTGGTAAAAATCCCTCTTCTAATGCCTTCACACAAGCAATTGCTTCAATCGCACCCGCAGCACCTAATAAGTGTCCTGTCATAGATTTTGTAGAACTAACTGGAACATGATAAGCATAATTACCTAATGCCCGCTTAATTGCTGCTGTTTCTCCTGCATCGTTTGCTTCCGTACTAGTACCATGTGCATTGATATAACCTAAATCTTCTGCCTGAATACCTGCTTCAGACATAGCCATTTTTATAGCATTTGCTGCACCTTCGCCATCAGGACATGGAGCAGTAATATGATATGCATCACAAGTAGAACCATATCCTACAATTTCGCCATAAATTTTTGCACCCCTATTTAAAGCATGTTCTAATTCTTCTAGCAATAATATACCAGCACCATCTCCCATAACAAAACCACTTCTATTTTTATCAAAAGGTCTACATGCTTTTTTAGGATTATCACAAGTTGTTAATGCTGTTAAATTACTGAAACCAGCTAACCCAATTTTTGTAATAGAGTATTCTGCACCACCTGCAAAACATATATCTAAATAACCATGTTTAATATTTCTATAAGCTTCACCAATAGAATTTGTTCCTGTTGCACAAGCAGTTACTATAGATTCACAAGTCCCTTTTGCTTTAAATTTTAATGCAATATTGCCTGCTGCCATATTATCAATCGCCATAGGTATAAATAATGGAGATACCTTAGAAGGTCCCTTTTCATTTAATTTAATGATTTGTTCTTCTATTGTCCAGAGTCCTCCAATACCAGAACCTACAATTGTGCCAAATCTCTTTGAATCAATATCTTCTTCTTTTAGTCCACTCATTTCATAGGCTTGTGTTGCAGCTGCAATACCATAAATAGAAAACATATCATTTCTTTTTGTTTCCTTTTTTGCTACATATTTTTCTGCTTCAAAATTCTTTACTTCTCCAGCAATTTTTACTTTAAATCCTTCTGTATCAAACTTTTTAATATAATCAATACCACAAACTCCATTTTTTAAATTTTCCCAATAACTTTCTACATCATTCCCTAATGGAGTAATAGCACCCATACCTGTAATTACACATCTTTTCATGTTTTACCTCCTTAGTACATTGCCATGCCACCATTTACATGTATAACTTGACCTGTAATATATTTACTTTTTGCTAAAAATACTGCTGTTTCCGCAACATCTTCTACTTGACCTAATTTTTTCATAGGAATTTGTGCTGTCATTTGTTTTACTATATCATCTTTTAATACTGCCGTCATATCTGTTTCAATAAATCCTGGAGCAATCGCATTACAAGTAATACCACGAGAAGCAACCTCTCTTGCAATAGATTTTGTCATACCTATCACTCCTGCCTTAGAAGCCGCATAATTTGCTTGTCCTGCATTTCCTATAACCCCTACAATAGAAGAAATATTGATAATGGCACCACAACGTTTTTTAATCATATAATTTATTGCATGACGTATCATATTAAAGCTACCTTTTAAATTTGTATTTAATACTGCGTCAAAATCTTGCTCAGACATACGCATAAAAAGACCATCTTTCGTAATGCCTGCATTGTTTACTAAAATATCAATACTTCCAAACACTTCTATTGCTTTATCAACAATCTCTTTTGATTTTTCAAAATTAGAAATATCTCCTTGTATCGCCAAGCAATTAACACCATAATTTTCAATTTCTGTAATTAAATCATCAGAAATATTACTCCTATAATTTAATACAATATTACAGCCTTCTTGTGCAAAAGCAATCGAAATTGCCTTTCCAATTCCTTTTGCTGCACCAGTTACTAAAACTGTCTTATTTTTTAACATACTTTTCCTCCATTTTTATATTAATAATTTTTCTACTGTTTTTTCTAATGTTCTCTGATTTTCTACATTCAATATCGTCGCTCCTTTTATAGTTCTTTTTACAAATCCACTTAATGTTTTTCCAGGACCAATCTCTATAAATGTATCAACACCATTTTGAGATAATGTTAATATTGTTTCTTCCCATTTTACAGGACTCATAACCTGTCTTATTAAAAGAGGAATAATATCCTCGTTATTTTCAACTTCTTGTCCAGTTACATTTGTAATAACAGGTATATTCATAGTATATAATTGTAATTGCTCTAACTCTTTTGCTAATTTTTCAGATGCTGGTTTTAATAACGCTGTATGGAATGGTCCACTTACATTTAATTTTGATACTATCTTTGCTCCCCTTTCTTTTGCTGCTGCTGCTGCTTTTGCAGTTATTTCTGTTTCACCAGCAATAACAATTTGTCCTGGAGCATTATAATTTGCAGGTGCTACAAAACTATATTGACTATATTCTCTACAAATAGTTTCTACCTGCTCCCTTTCCATGCCAATAATAGCATACATACTACCTTTACCTTCAGGTACCGCTTCTGTCATAAAACGACCCCTTTTTTGCACTAATTTGACAGCATCTTCAAAATGAAACACGCCACTTGCTGTATATGCACTATATTCTCCTAAACTTAAACCTGCTACATAATCTGGTTTAATTCCTTTCTCTACTAAACATGATAATGTTGCTATACTCATAGTTAATATAGCTGGTTGTGTAAATTCTGTTTGATTTAATTTTTCTTCTTGCTCAAAACATATATCGCTAAGAGAAAAACCCAAAGCATCATCTGCCCTTTGAAATATTTCTTTTGCGCAAACATATTGTTGATGTAACTCTTTTCCCATACCAACATATTGAGCACCTTGTCCACTAAATAAAAAAGCTGTTTTCATGATTTTTCTCCTAATTTTTTAAAATTATTTTTTATTTCGACATTTTGTAACAATGATAAGCAAGGGAGCATATGCTCCCCTTGCTAGAATATTTTTTATTATCTCATAAATTTTATAGCATCTTTCATAATAGCACAATACTCACTATAAAGTTCTTCGATAATTTCTTTTGCAGTTTGCTCTTTATTAACTAATCCCGCAATTTGACCAGACATAACAGAACCATTTTCCATATCTCCATCATGAACGGCTTTTCTTAAAGCACCTCTGCCTAATTCCTCTAATTTTTCAGTAGGTGCATTTTGTTTTTCTAATACTTCATAGGCTCTTGCCATTTTATTTCTAATAACACGAACAGGATGACCTGTAGACATACCTGTTATAGTTGTATCAATATCTTTTGCTTTTAATATTCTCTGTTTAAAATTAGGATGTACCATACATTCCTTTGCAACAAGAAATCTTGTACCAAGTTGGAAACCTGAAGCACCTAACATAGTTGCTGCTGCCATACCTCTGCCATCTGCAATACCACCTGCTGCAATTACCGGAATATCAACTGCATCTACGACTTGTGGTACAAGTGCCATTGTTGTAGTTTTTCCAATATGTCCACCAGATTCCATACCTTCTGCTATTACAGCATTCACACCATCTTTTGCAAAACGTTTTGCGATTGCTACAGAAGGAATGACAGGAATTACTTTTGCACCCATTTCTTGAAAAGACTTTAAATGTGTAATTGTACTCCCTGCACCTGTTGTAATCACAGGAACTTTTTCTTCGCAAAGTACTTTTGCAATATCTTCCGCATAAGCAGACAACAACATAATATTTACTGCATAAGGACGGTCTGTCATTTCTTTTAATTTATGAATTGCTTCACGACAACCATTACCATCTAAATGACCTGTTGCCAAAACTCCCAAACCGCCTGCATTTGATACTGCTGCAACTAATTCTGGAGTAGAAATCCATGCCATAGCACCTTGTATAATAGGATATTCTATTCCAAGCATTTCGCAAATATTTCCATACATAAGTTTGTTCTCCTTATTCTTTGCTAGATGTTCATTATTGATTATCTTCTACTATTTTTACAACATCAGCAACTGTTTTAATTTCATCTGTATTTTCGATTTTTACATCAAATTCATCTTCAATATCATTAATAATCTGGAATAAATCTAAACTATCTGCTTCCAAATCTTCCATAACATTTGTTTCTGGTGTGATTTCAGCAATATCCTTTCCTGTTTGCTCAGCAATAATTTCTTTAATTTTTTCTAATACTTCCATTTTTGTTCCTCCTTAAAATAATTGTTTACTTAGATTTTTATAAGCAGTCCGCCCCATGTGAGCCCACCGCCAAAACCTGCCATTAATATATAATCTCCTTTCTGCAATAATCCCTTTTGCACCATCTCGTTTAATGCAATGGGAATCGTTGCAGCAGAGGTATTACTATATTCAGAAATATTCATATAAAATTTTTCTAAAGGAATTTTTGTTTTTCTGGATATAATTTCCACAATACGAGCATTTGCTTGATGTGGTATAATATACTTTAATTTTTCAGCAGAAATACCTGACTTTTCTATTAAATTTAATATACATTTTGGTGTCTGTCTTGTAGCAAAATCAAATATCGCTCTACCATCCATATGCAAAAAACTATCTTCTTCTGCTATTTCATGATTAAATATATGAGAAGCCTTTTTTTCTGCACAAATTAAAGACATACCTCTATTACCATCACTGCCCATTTCTTCTGCTAAAATGCCACCTTCGTCTGCACATTCCAAAAACACACCACCAGAACCATCTCCAAATAATACACAAGTACTTCTATCTTTAAAATTTAAATGCTTTGATAAAACTTCAGCACCAATTACTAATGCATTCTTATAAACACCTGTTTTAATAAATTTATCTGCCGTACTCACAGCAAAAATAAAACCAGAACAAGCTGCGTTTAAATCAAATGCAACAGCATTGAAAGCACCTATTTTTGATTGCACTAAACATGATACAGATGGTGTTGTATAATCTGGTGAAACGGTTGCAACGATAATTAAATCAATATCTAATGGATTAATATTACCATTTTTTAAAATATCCAAAGCTGCTTTTGCAGCAATATCTGAAGTATTTTCTCCTTCTGAAAAATGTCGTTTTTCTATGCCACTGCGAGAACGTATCCATTCATCACTTGTATCAACATACTGAGAAAGTATATTGTTCGTAATGATTTTTTCAGGAACATAATAACCAGTAGATTTAATTTTTGAAAAAATCATATTTTTTCTCCCTTAATTAAAAATATTTTTGCAAATATACATTTAGTTTTGTTAAAGTTCGACAAAGTACTTCTCTTTCCTGCTTTGTAAGACCACTAATTGTTGCTTTTACTACATTTCTATGAAATTGTTCATGTACTCTATATAACAATTTTCCCTTCTTAGTCAACTTAATTAATACCACACGCTTATCGGATTGACAACGGAATCTTTCTACATATTCCTTTTTCACTAAATTGTTAATAGCAACCGTTAATGTACCTACTGTAATTTGTAAACTTTTTGCAACTTCACTCATACTTTTTGTTTGATACATACCAATGGCTTCAATAGTATGTACTTCTGCCACAGAAACATCAAAAATTTTTTCTTTTTTTAAGGCATTTTGTTCTATTGTTAATATACTATTGAATGTATCTACTAACAAAGTATTGACTACGTTTAGAGTTTCTTCCATATTTGCCTCCTTGATTCCATTGCGTACCAAATACTTTGATAATCAAAGTATATGATACTTTTTTTCATACGTCAATCTTTATTCTGAAAATAATACAGTTAATTCAAAAAAATTTTTTAGTCATTATGCAATAATTTTAAATATTTTCTACAAATTTAATAGTAAGTTGATTGTATAATTACTATTTTTATAAAAAAACAACAATTTATATAATATATATTGACAATAAATTTTATTTGTAATATATTTTTATATAATAATATCAAATCTACATCATATAGTTATGAAAACTATATGTTTATATAAAGGGGTGTCTGTATCATGAAGTTAAAACCACTTCATATTGGAGATTTAACTATACCTGTCCCAATTATACAGGGAGGTATGGGAGTTGGTATCAGTCTTTCTTCATTAGCTGGAGCTGTAGCAAAAGAAGGAGCTGTTGGTGTTATTTCTGCGGCTCAACCAGGTTTCTTATCAAATGATTTCTTAACAAATACAGTAGAAACAAATCTAAAATCACTTGCTTATCATATTAAAAAGGCAAAAGAAATTTCTAATGGTGGTATTATTGGTGTAAATATTATGAGAGCAGCCACTCATTATGCAGATTATGTAAATTGCTGTATTGAAAATGGTGCTGATATGATTATTTCTGGAGCAGGATTACCTATGGAATTACCAGATTTAATAGGTGACGCAACAATTAAATTTGCTCCTATTATTTCTTCCGTAAAAGCTGCAAACGTTTTATTGCATCGTTGGGACAAGAAAGGAAAACGTATGCCCGATTTTGTCGTAATAGAAGGTCCAAAAGCAGGCGGTCATTTAGGTTTTTCAGAAAAAGAACTTCTTTCTTGGTTAGAAAAAGAAGATAAATATTATGATGAAGAAGTAAAAAAAATTATTAATTATGTAAAAGGATTTGAACAAAAATATAATCGTTCTTTTCCTGTTATATTTGCTGGTGGTGTATATGACAGAAATGATATTGAACACTATATGAATTTAGGCTGTGATGGTGTACAAATGGCAACCCGTTTTGTAGCAACAGAAGAATGTGACGCTGATATAGAATATAAGATGGCATATATTGCAGCAAAAAAGGAAGATATTACCATTGTCAAAAGTCCTGTTGGTATGCCTGGACGTGCAATTAATAATCCTTTTGTAGAATTAAGAAAAAATGAAAAAGAAAATATCAAAAAATGTTATCACTGTTTAGAAAAATGTAATCCTTCTACTACCCCTTATTGTATTACAGAAGCTTTGATTCGTGCAGCAAAGGGAAATACAAAAGATTCTCTTTTATTCTGTGGTGCAAATGCTTATAAAATAAATAAAATTACAACAGTAAAAGAAATCATAAAAGAATTAAATCAATAAAATAAGTTAAGAGCTCGTTAAAAAAACGAACTCTTTTTATTTTGGAAAGTAGCAAAATATTGATTTTATTATTTTTCATCAGTATAACATATTTACACAAAACATTATATTTCATGCAATTTCCATTTTCCTGAACAATATCTCCATATAAAACAAATAATACGAAATATCCAGTCTAAAATCATGCCAATCCATACGCCAATTGCACCCATTCCCATAAACTTTCCAAGAATGTAACTTGTCATAATACGGAATATCCACATAGAAGCAATAGAAGCAATCATTGTAAATCTTACATCATTTGCTGCACGTAAAGCATTTGGTAACGTAAATGATGCAGGCCATAAAAATATAGCACACCCACAATGTATCCATATCAATATTTGTGCTAGTTCTAATGTATCATCAGATAAACGATATATTGCTAAAAGTAGTGGTAATATCAAAATGATTATAGCATTAATTGAAGATGTAAAAGCATATGATATTTTCATTAATTTTTTAGTGTAATATTCACACTGCTTATAATCTCCTGCTCCAACACATTGCCCAACAACAGTAATCATAGCAAGACTAATTGCTTGTCCTGGTATACACCCCATAGAATCTATATTATTTGCTACTGCATTTGCAGCAATTTGTACTGTACCAAAACTAGCAATAATACCAACAACCAGTACTCTGCCTAACTGAAATAAACCATTTTCTAGACCGTTGGGTATACCAATATGTAATATTTTTTTAATCATAACACTATCTAATTTTATTTTTAATTTTGGTTCAATATATATTTGATTTTTAGAATTACAAATTAAATATAATATAATAATAGATGCTAAAAAGCGAGCAATTAAAGATGGAATTGCAACACCAGCAATGCCTAAATGAAGAAAAAATATAAAAAAAGCATTTCCTCCAATGTTAATAATATTCATTAAAAATGATAATACCATAGAAACTCTTGAATTTCCCATAGAACGAAATAATGCAGCACAAGAATTATATATTGCTAAAAATGGATAAGAAACTGCTGTAATATTTAAATAAATAATTGCATTTTCCATAACATCTGTTTCAATTTCTCCAAACAATAATTTTAAAAGAGTTCTTTTAAACAAGAGCATCATTATCATAACAAACATAGAAATGATAATAGTAATAAGTAAAAGCTGATATGCAGAAGAACAAGCTTGTTTTCTATCTTTCTTGCCTATAAATTGTGCCGAAACAACTGCACCACCTGTAGCTAATGCAGCAAAAATATTGATAATTAAAACATTTATCATATCTACAAGAGAAACGCCAGATACTGCCGTTTCTCCTGCTACAGAAATCATCATAACATCTGCCATACCTACTGTGACAGCTAATATTTGCTCTATGATTAGTGGTATAATTAATTGATAAATCGCTTTATTACTAAATAACCCTTTTTGTTTCATTTCAATAGATTCACTCATAACGATTCCTTCTTTTTATCTTTTACAATAATTGTACTAAAATATCCTGTATCTTCCGGAAATTCTTCTATTGAAAAATACTTTTTTTCTGTTTTCATGCCACAATTTTCAACCATATAACAATTAAATTTATGTTTATTTTGAAAAAGTATTTCTTTTATACTTTGAAATGATTTTCCTGCTTTCATCAATACTTTTGTACCTGATAACGTTAAAGCATATTCCAAATCACAAGAAGCGGGTATAACATGAAGCATATCATTGCCTTCTATCAAACTAATACCTAATGTAGCAGAAACTGCACAAAAAGAAGGAATACCACAAATCATTTTTGTTCGTCCTCCATTTTTTTCTACCAATTTATGAATATACATATAAGTTGCATAAATAGAGGGGTCACCTAATGTTAAAAATGCTACATTATTGTTTTCTAGATATTTTAATATTATTTTACTTCCTTGTTTATGATGTTTTTCTAATATCATTTTGTCCTTTGTCATAGGCATAGATATTTTAATAATTTGTTTTTTTGATAATTCTGGCATCATTTGTGATGCAATATCATAAGCAATAAAATTTTCTGTACCACTATCAGGTATTGCAACTATACTACATTTTTTAATACATTCCGTAGCCTGATATGTTAAAAATTGTGGGTCACCTGCCCCAATACCAACTCCATATAATGTTCCCTTCATGTTTTTCTCCTTTTTTCTACTTTGTGTTATGCATTTTCTATTTTAATTGTTTTTAAAATATGACGAGCAAAATTTTCTGCTTTTTTTTGTATTCCTTCTATTTTTTGTATACTATTTGGGTCATTTGCTGTTTCCAATAAAGCAAAACGAGAAGGAAGTATAAATGTCTTATTCATATTTAACGCACTAATTAATTGTTCTGCTACTAAATCTCCTCCACTATATCCAGATACAATAATTCCAAAAATATATTTCTCATAAAATCTTGTTTTACGAAACAATGCTGTTAACCTATTGATAAAAGCACATAAATTTGCACTAACTGCATCATTATAATTTGGACAAAGTAATATAAGCGCATCACATTCTAATATTGCTGGATATACCTCATCAACAATCACTCCTCCATAATAGCAATTTGATTTTGAACTAAAATGCATACACATAGTATATGGACACCCTGAACAATCTTGTACGCTGCCATTTCTTAATGAAATTTCTTTTATTTTGCAATCAGTTAAATGCTGCTTTACCATATTCCAAAGCTGTGATGTATTAGATGTTTTAAAATTACTTGCATGAAGTACTAATATATTTGGTTGTTTTTTCCTAGTTGGAGAAAAAGACAATATTTGCTCTACTAATACTTGTGCTGATTTTTCATATGCTCCCATATTATCTGTTTCTAATATTTTTGCTTGTACGTTAAAATTTTGTAGTGAAGCTGTTGCTTCTACAAGAGGTCTTCCAGGAAATGTGCAACCTGCTTGATTTGCCGTAAATGCAAATTCTCTTGCAATAGATTTTGTAAATAACTCACTTTCTCCATCTACAATAATACCTGCAATGGAACCTTCCAAAAAATTAGTATTCATTCTTAATTTTTTTAAAAAGCGAAAATATTCTAAATTGATACCTGAAACTCCTTGAGAAATTGCAAAAAGAATTTTTTTATTTTGTAAATTTTCAAATTCTTCTTCATTTGTAATTTTTTGGTAAGAAATATTTACTAGAGCTTTCTGCAAAACTTGCTCCAATCTTTTCGTTTTTTGTTTTTCTGCACAATGAGGTTGTACTAAAATCAATTCATTTTTCATATTATATTCTCCAAATTTTGAAATGCTTTTTGAATACGACAATATAATGCATTCGGCAAAGGTAAACTTTCTATTTCTAAACCTGATATTGTTGTTCTATTTTTACAACCCATATAAACACCTCCTAAAAAATTAGAACTATAATGCCACTCCCCTTTTATTGTTAATACAATAGAAATTGCTGCTGAAGAAAAAGCAGGTGCAATATAAGGTTTAAATCCTAATTCTCTTGTTTTCATATTTGCCTCTATAGCAAGCGTAGTTAATTCTTTTGAAAGTGCATCATTATAATTTTCAATGCTATTTGCAATCACTAAATCTTGCCCATGAGGACCAAAAGCTCTGCCTTCTGTTAAAAAAGATTGAAAACGATTATCCTTTTTAGCAAAATATGCTGCTCTTGCATTCATAACACCAAGTCCATAACCTTGTATTTGTTCTGGTAAAAGCCCCCTTCCATCAAATTCACCATTTGCATTTTTATTGCTCGCTAAAAATGCAGTTTTGCATAAAGGGTCCACTGGGTCGGATACCACAGCAAACAAACCAGAAAATTGTTTTTCTCTTGCCTTTTTTGCAAAATTACTTATAATATTTTTATTTGCCTCAAATTGTGCCATTCTGACATCTTTTACCTCAGAACCAATAGGAGGAATTCCTTTAGAAGCACAAAATATAAATATATCACAGTCAAATAAATGTTCTTGGTCTATGATTTCTATTTCTGGTAACATATCATATTCCCAAGGAAATGTAGTTTGATTCATTTCATATTCCCATCTTTTACATACAGCTTCATTCATATCGCAAATACCAATTTTATAAATACAATCTTTACCAAGAAGTTTTAACCCCATTAAAACAGTACTTCCTACATCACCTAATGCTAAAATATGTACTATTTTCTTTTTTGATGATTCATTTTTTGATTTTTCCCATTCTTCTATTGTTTTATAAGCAGTATTTACACAAGTAACAGTTTTATTTTGAGCAAAAGCACTTTTGATTTTTTGAGGCAGGGATGTAATATCTGCCTTCATATGGTTCGTACTAATCCATTCTATTCCTTCTTGCGAAAAAATCATTTCAGGATATGTTGCTAAAAAGCGTCCTTTTGATTTTTTAATATCTTTTTTTACACCAACAATAATACCATTTTCTTTTTCTAACCATTCCATATATCTACCTCTTTATAATATACTATTATTTTATTAAACCGCTTAATCGTACTAATTTTTCAATATCATTTTCAATATAAACAGATGGTGCTAAATGATAATCATAACTCAAACATCCTCCTTTATCTGGACAACTAGGATGAATAATCACTTCATTTAAACGGTTTAATGTTAAATTTCTTTCATACTCTTTTTGATATTCTTCTTCTAGTACAGTCATAATATCCCTTGCATTTTCTAGTGCTGCCATAGATAAATAGTATATATTTTCTTTTGTAGCACCTTTTAAAAATGCTGGCATAACATAAGGCAATATTAAATTGATAGAATTCAATAAATTTGCTTTTAATTTTTCTTTTCTTTCTACACTATCTCCTCCTATAAAAGGATAAATGGTAGATTCTACAAACCAAGCACGCAAAGAAGGAATAAAATATAAACTTTCCACTTTTCTATTTTGTATATCCATTAAATCTTTGCCTCTGCCTGAAAGTACACCAACAATAATACGTTCAATTTCAATATCTTCTTCTTTAAATAAAGGGTCTAATTCTTTAATACGATATCCCTTATGTAGTAAATCATCTACTAATATAACAGGTTTTTGAAAAGATTTAATTGTTCTTGCCTGATTTTTTAACGGTGAATAATTAGGATATTCTGTAATTTTAAAATTTTTTAATTCAGATTCATATGTTTTTTCTGTGTGCAATACTTTGGTTGTAGTATTCGGAATAACCATACCTCTTAAAATTTTACCAAAAGGTACACACATCGCAGGTCCTAATTTTCTAACTGGTAAAGGCTCACTTGGTACACCATTTGCCTTTGTAATCATTTCTACCAATCTATGATGCATAACACTTGAATGGAATGAAATAACTAAATTGCCTGGATAAAGTTTTGTCATTGCTCTCTGTAATTTATTATGTGTTTCATCTAATGTATCCAATACCCTTTTATTTCTATTAAAAGGCTCTTTTATTACTGTTTCCATATTTTGTATAAAAGCAATTGGATTTTTCATATCTACTACAAATATAGGTCGTTCTGATACTCCTTCTTGTAACTCGTAAAATCCTTGCTGTTCTAACACCATATGTATTTTTTTATTTATAAACCCAATTTCTGGGCTAAATACACAATATGTATAATCTTTTGCTAATGCACTTGCTAATGTTTCTGTTAATAAAAGTTGTTCTGCATTTCTAATTTTTGTATCTTTAAAAACATACAATCCTGTAATAAGTAAAATACGTCCTGATGTATTTTCTCTAATATGATTCGCAATTTCCATGCTTCTAAATTCATGATAAAGTTTTAATGTTGTTAATGGACAAAATATAGATACTCCTACAATTTCTCCACTCATATTTCCATCACGTATAATTGCAAAATTTGCATCTTGTCTGCCCATAGAAAAACGAATTCCCTCTTGATTTTCATGCTTATAAGAAAATTCCAATAATTCATTTTTCAAAGAATATGTTAAATGGTCAAATAATTCAATTTGTATTGTTTTTGCACGAATAATCTGCTTATATTGAGGTTCTCTTAAATATAAACTATTCTCATAAATATAATTTTGTGCTACAGGGTCAATTAAATTAGAGATGTCTCTATTATCGTCTATATTTTCTCTGATTCTAGTAGAACTAATATCTTCTAAGTGTACTGGTAATTTTAATTTTAATACACTTCCTAAAATTTTACTATCTAACTCACCATATCCACTTTTCTTCTGTTGCATTTGACTTTCTCTTAAAAATAAAATATGGTTAAATGTTTGTATAGAATGTTCTACCACAGGAACTTTATAAGAAGATGCATTTTCTACTACATCACTACCAGCTACCATATATACTTCTTTATTTGGAAACAATTCTTTTAACTGTTTTAAATCACTCGGATTTGCAATATTAACTGGTATATCATCTGGGAATAAATAAATATTTTCTTCATTTGCTATGGACATTGTTACAATTTCTCGCCTTATCATATGAGGCTGCGTTTTTTTAGACCAAGAAAATTCATCTAATGCTAAATATACAACAAATCCCATATCTCGTATTTCTTTTGCAATACCTTTATGTCCTAATGAAAATGGGTCAAATGTTCCAGGGAAAAATGCAACCTTATCTAGTTCTTCAAAATCAAATGATTGATAAGAAAACAGATAATCCCCTATAAAACGGTAAATATAATTTAAAGATGCCGCATTATAAAAGAAAGATAATTCAGATGTTTCTTTGTTCTCAATCAATGTCGTAATTTTTTTAGCCATCATTTTAAAAATATCTTTTTTCTCTTCTAATGAAAGCAATTTACTGCCGAACAAATACTGACCAATTACAAGAACAGCTTCTTGGCTTACTGTTTCATTATAATTTGCTAGTCCACCTAATATCATACCTAGCATAATTTTTTTTCGTTCTTCATATTTTTGTACATTTTCTTGAAAACGTTCTTTATAAATACCATAATGTTGTAATATAATTCCTAATGTATCTAATGTAAGACAAACAACACGAGAATTTGTACTAATTAAAAGACGCTTTAAATCACTTACAAATTCATCTAATTCATATGGATGAAGATAAAGTGCAAATTCTCCTAGATACTGAGGAATATATTTTGAAAATTCATATTCTCCAATTTCAAGTCCTTTTGTTAACTCAATAGCAATTTCATTTCTTTGTGCTAATGTTAAAAGAGGTGCAATACTTACAAGAGCACTACCTGCATTATGACGTACCGCTACTCTTTCACTTACTTTTACAAGATTAGAAAAATGTGTTGCTATTTGTAATGCAGACATATTTTTGTCTATATATACTCTATCCAAAAGCCATTCTATATTCACAGATTTAATTACCCATGGTGTTGCTACTTTTGTATTTTCTAAAAATATTTCAGACACAATAGAATTATCTTCATATATTGTTTTTAAATCGCAATAATCAAAACATTCTTTTAAATCCCAATTTTTTGCTGCTTTATGAATTAAAAATTGTAATGTATAATAATTTTTTGAAGGGATTTCTTTTATTATTTGCTGTAATATTGCTGCCCATTTTTCAGCTTTGCTTACACATTCTGTCATATATTTTATAAAACGTAATGCGGCTGTCCAAACTTCTATAGAATCTGTTTTAACTGCTTCTTTTGAAAAATAAAGTAATACCTCAATTTCTTCTTCTTTCATCAAATGAAGTGGCAACAGCAAAAGAGAATCTAACATAATAAATAATGTTGCTTCTTCTCTTTCTGTATTTTCATAGAACTTTAATAAATAACTTAAATATTTGCCTCCTTTTTTATCAGAGCATCTACTTAATACAGAACCAATCAGTATTTTTAAAGTATATCCAATCCATCTTTTATGTTTATCTGTTATTTTATGGTCAGGTTCTATAATCAATGTTAAATATTGTGTTAACAATTCTTGACTGGTATGTTCTCCTAACGAAATTTTAACATCTTTTGGTAACTCTTTTCTATAATCCTCATCATAATTTACTATAATATTCCCCATTAAATCTGCGGCTTGTCTACGAATGTCCCCTTCTCTATGCATCAATAATTCATATAAAAAATTTAATGTCATAGTTTTTTGCTTTTGTGTCATATATGTAAAATATTCTTCAAATATATTCAAATAAGCACGACTATTTTTCCAATTTTTCGCACTTCTAGCAGCTTCTAAAATATTACCAAATGAAATTTCATGGCTCAATCTATGCATAAGAGAAATATTATGTTCAATAGACATATATTTTAATGCTTCCACTGTTTCATCCATACTTAAAATGGCTTTATCCTTTTTTATTCTTGGTGTTAATTCATCTGTTGTAAAATCTACATTGACACCAAGGCTAATCATATAGTCTTCAAAGTCTTTCAGTTTTGCATATACATGACGGTATCTATTTTCCTTTGCTGTATCAACATTATCTAGTTTATCCAATATTACTTGAAAAGAATCTTCCAAACTGAAAAATCCCATAATTTCTTTTCCATTTTCCCATCCTTTTGCTTTTACTCTAAAATCGGCATAAATCAATATCAAAGACTCTATTGGTAAATCTTCTAATTCTAAATCCCACGTAGAGTGATTTGCGGCTATATGACCAATTGATGGTAAAATATTTATTCTGCACCACAAATCTGTATAATAATAATGTAAATAGGGAATTCTTTTTACTTCTTCATCTTTACAACCATATTTTCCAATATCATGTCCTGCTGCTGCTCCAGAAATTAACCCTAAATCAATAGGAACATCAGTTTTTATAATTTGTCGTGCTGTATGCATTGCTACATAATGTACACCTGCAATATGGGCAAGAGAATCAAAAGGCATAATTTCCTTACCTATACGCATTAATTCATAAAAATATTGATTTTTTATACATTTTCGGAATCTTCTATATTCTTCTGCATAATGGCTTCCTGTAATTTCTTCCTCTGTTGCAAATTGAAAATCTCGTGTTCTTTCAAAAGGCTTCGTTTCTTTCTCATAGTCAAAAAATACACGTAATACTTCTAAATAAAAGAAAATTGCTTTTTCATAATAAGGATTTACTGTCATTTTGACACTTTCTTGAAAAAGCCCTTTTCTAATATATTGATAAATATATTCTAACCAATTTTGTTGCAATTTTTCTGGGCAGAGAATATCCATTGTTTTTAGACAAACAGAAAGTATGTTTTCACAAGTAATCTCATCATGCTGTATAACAAATTTAATATTTGCTTTCCAATCATCTTGTTTCAATAAAATAAGCATAGATTTTTTTGTAATACGCATTTTACGTAAAAAGCGACGGTCAGTTAAACAGTCAATTAAATTACGATAGACATCTTGTATTGATTTTTTTTGCATAAATACACCCATTTCTACTATATTTTTATATGATATAATTATCATTATTATAGTGCTTTTTTATCAAAACATAAACTATTTTCTTATAAAAATATAAAAAAGAATCAACATAATATGATTGACTCTTTTTTTATACTTATTCTATAGAACGCAATGCTCCTGTCTTTGGACTCATAATAAACCCATATACTTCAACCTCTTTGTGAATAAGAGGATGATTTTTGATAATTTCTAATGTAGAATGTACAGATTTTTCTACACTATGGAATCCTGTCAACCACTGCTCTACATTTTTATGCGTTTCATCAATATATTTAATATCCTCTACAGAAATGCCCTTTTCCATCATTTTTTCTATTACTTTTTTGCCATCTAAAAGCTGTCCTCCACAATCATCATGTCCTATCACAATAATAGTATCTACATCTAATTCGTATATTGCAACAATTAAACTGAACATAACACTTCCATAAGGATGCATAACTTGTCCACCAGCATTTTTAATCAATTTGACATCGCCATTTTTTAAACCAAGTGCAGCTGGTAAAAGTTCTGTCATTCGAGTGTCCATACAAGCAAGTATTGCAATTTTTCTATCAGGATATTTTGTTGTTTCATATTTTTTATACATTTCATGTTCTACAAAGATACGATTATATTCTAACATTTTTTTTAATCCATCATTCATGGTTTATCACCCTTTCATTAAAGTGTTTAGCATAAATAATCATACCATTCCCAATCTATATTCATAATGTTATCAAGAGTTTCTTCTTTTGGAAATTCTATCAAATTAAACTCTATTTCAAAATCATGATAACGCTCATTGTCAATTGTAGCAATACCTGTTATAATATAGTGTTTTCCTTCTCCTTCTACAAATTCACCTTCTAATAATAAATCATCTTCTTCAATATATATTTTATTGAATTCTTTTTCTATTTGTTGCTGTGTAAAATATTCTTTCAATAAAATAACCTCCTTTCATTTTATTCTATCACTCGCTTTGCATTTATTCAATACTATTTCAAAAGGTTGTATGAACAAAAAAAAGATGTTATACTAATAATGTAAATATGTATAAAGGAGCATTTTGCTATGAATTATATTGTGATAGACTTAGAATTTAATCAACCATTTCATTTCAAAACAGGTTTTCAAACAACATTAAATCCAGACTGCCCTTTTGAAATTATACAAATTGGAGCAGTAAAATTAAATGAACAATTTCATATACTAGATAAATTTAATGCTTTTATTAAGCCGGTTATTTATCCTCGTATGCATCCTTATGTAGAAAAAATTACAAATCTAAGTTATGAACAATTAAAATATGGTGTATCATTTTCTAAGGCATATGTAGATTTTATAAAATTTATAGGGAAAAAGGATGCTATACTTTGTACATGGGGTAATGATGATATTAAATCTCTTTTTAAAAATATATTATTTTATGATTTGGATACAACACAAATTTGTAATAGCTTTATTAATGTTCAAAAATTTGCTTCTATGTATTTAAAATATGAAGAAGGTAAATCAATCGGACTGAAAAATGCTGTAATAGAATTAAATCTAAAAATGGAAGAACCTTTTCATAATGCTTTAAACGATGCAATTTATACTGCAAAAATATTTGAAATTGTACACCCAGATGAAAATAAACTTGAAGTATGTCACATTGCTGAACTACTTCACAAAACTAAAAAAACACGACTTCATGTAAAGGCATTGTTAGAATATTTTGAAGAAATATTAAACAGAGAATTAAACAGAGAAGAAAAAGTATTGATTAAAAAGGCATACAAATTAGGAAAAGCTCGTGCTTTTGATGTACCAAAAAAACAAAAATTGTGTCATAAATAACACAAAAAAGACAATACACTTCTTATATAATGAGTGATTGTCTTTTTTTATTACTTTTTGCTATAGTGTAAAAGTAATAATTCTACTGCTAACTCTCCATTTAATTTTCCTGTTTTAATATCAATATCCGTTTGTAAACAATATTCCAAAGCTTGCTTTAATGTTGTCATATGAAAATATTGAGACTGTTTTAAATATTCTCTTACAACAAAATCTCTTAATCCTAAATTTTGAACGATTTGATTTTGTGTTTGTCCTTGTTCTGAAAGAATCTTACATTGCAATATCATACGAAATTGCCTTATCATCATAGCTAATACCATAAGAGGAGATTCTTTCATTAACAGTAAATTATGATAAATTGTAATTGCCTGTTTTGGATTTCTATTGATTACTGCATTTACTAAGTCAAATATTCTCGTTTCTAATGATTTTGTACATACTCTGTCAATATCATGATATGCTACATAGGAATTTTCAGGTAGAAATCCACCTAGCTTTTTAATTTCTTCTTCAAGTTGTATCATTTCTCCACCTACTGTACGTAATAAATAGGCAGCCATTTTGGTTTCTATTTGAAATTTGTTTTTTTTACATTCTCTTGTAATCCAATATAATAATTCTTTTTCGGAAAGTCCATTCATTTCTGCAATATATCCATATTTTGAAACTGCTTTAAAAAGTTTTCCTCTTTTATCTACATCATTTTCTACAAAAAGAATACAGGTAGTAGATGGTATGTTTTGGATATAATCTGCCATTCTTTCAGCATCATTTTTTCTTCCTTGTTGAAATAAACCGCTTTCCTTTATAATAATAAGTCTTTTTTCACTCAAAAATGGAAGTGTTTCGGCACTATCTAATATAGAAGAAACAGATTGTTTATTTCCTTCAAATATATCCATATTCATTGTTTCTGCTGATGGTTCTAATAATGTTTTTTTTAATAAATCAGTATACCTCGTTTTTAAATAATATTCTGTTCCATAATATAAATAACAACTACAAATATGATTTTCTTTTAACTGTTTTTTTAATTCTTTCATTTTGAATATATCCCTTCTATGGTATAGTCATGTTCTCCTATTAAAACAGTAATAGTACCTTGTTCTGCTGTCTCATATATTTCAATATCTTGATTTTGTAATTTTTCTATTGTTTCTTTATGGGGATGTCCATAAGAATTATTTTTACCATAAGATAACACAGCAATTTCTGGATTTACTGCTTCCAAAAATTCTTCTGTTGTAGAATATTTTGAACCATGATGACCAACTTTTAATATGTTACTTTTTATATTAACTCCTTGTTGTAATAATATTCTTTCATCTATTTCTCCAATATCACCTGTTAATAATATAGAGGTATCATTAGAAGTAATTTGTAACACTAAAGAGCCATGATTGTCATTTTCATCAAAAAATGACATATTATAATATGGGTATAAAACATCTAACTGCATAGTATCTCCTAACTTTGCACTATCCCCTGCTCCGATAATAAATATAGGAATATTATTTTTATTGGCATTTTTTATAAATGTTTCATATAAAGGCGTTTTTTCAAAATTATAATTGGATATATAAATAGTATCAATATCTATATTGTTCATCAATTCTATAGCACCATAACAATGGTCGCCATCCATATGCGTTATAAATAAACCATCAATTTTTGATATGCTTTCACTTTGTAGATAAGGTAATACTGTATAAATACCCGTATTTTTTCCTAATGATGTCCAAAGTTTTCCACCTGTGTCTACAACATAATTATGATTATCATATGTTTGTATTACAATGGAATCGCCTTGTCCAACATCTAAAAAAGAAACTTTGTTTTTCTTAAAAATATATTGATTTCCAAAAACACTAATCAATATCATGATTTCTACAGAAATTACTGCACATTTATAGTATATATTATTTCTTTTATAAAAATAAACAATGAGCATCAATAAATAACATAATATTACCGTAATGAGTAAAGGACGTCCACAAAATAAATATCCATAAGGTACAGATTTTGCCAAAACACATATATTTTCATAAAAACATAATATGTAATATACAATACCACTTAAAAATGTTGCTATTTGTATAGAAAATAACCCTAAAACTCCTACTACTATACCCATACATAAAAGTATACCTGTTAATGGCAATATAATCATATTTACTAAAATACCTATTACAGAAATAAAGTGAAAATGATATGCTGCAATAGGAAAGCTAATGGCAGAAGTCATCACTGATATTACAAATGTGTTTTTAATATATTTTGGTAAATTACAATTTTTTAAAATATCCAAACTAAGTATAATACCTGTTACCATTATAAACGATAATTGAAAACCAATATCCCATAAATATAACGGTTGTAATAGTAATATAAAAATTGCAGCAATCGCAATATTATTGATATAATCACTTTCGTAATAAAATATATTACCTATCAGTACAATACTAATCATAGTAACTGCCCTAACAGCAGAAGGAGAAAAACCTGCAAAAATCAAATAAAATAATAATCCACACAATACAATCACTGAACATTTTCTTTTATTCCATCTCAAAAGTGTTTCAAAAACATAAAATATATACATACTGATAATAGAAATGTGCAAACCAGATATTGCTAAAATGTGTGTAATACCTGCTTGCGCATATAATTCTTTTGTAATCGTATCAATATCATATTTATCACCAGTTACCATTGCTTTTAATACACCACTTTTTTCTGGTGGTAAAACGGTATCATATACTTTTTGTATATCTTGTTTCAAATCATAAATATAACTTAATATAGGTGTTCTTTTTTGACCCGTTACATTTTGTTCTTCTACATATATTTTGTAATGATACCCTCTCGTAGATAAATATAGTTTTTCATCATAAGCACCTTTTATAGTACTTTTTTCTAATGGTAATAACTTTCCCTTTAATATTACAGTATCCCAAAGAGATACACTTTGATATTCTGGTAATATAGCAAGTATTTTTAATGATTTTGTTTCTGTAAGGGTTTCTGTTTCTATACTTTCTGTTTTAATTGTTAATTTTTGTCTATCAGAAGAAGTATAATCAATATCTGTTACAGTTCCCATTATTGTTACATCTTGCTGAAGCATTTCTTCTGCTTTTGGAGAAATAACTTTTAAACTATTTATAATTAGTATATTTCCTAGTAGAAAAAATAATATAAATATAATAGGAATTTTACTTTTAAAATACCATGCTATCACTACACACAATGCTACTACAATCATAGTAAAAAGAGCAAAATGCATACTAGATGCACTTTGCCCAATAATGATACCTGCAATCATAAAAAATAATGTCCATACAAATGGTCTAATCATAATTTTCACCTTAAATATCCATACCTTCAAAGGGTTTTGTATAATCTAAATGTCCCATTGTTTCCTCTATCTTTTCCCCTTCAATTAAAAACTGCACTTTTTCTACATTATATAATGATACCATAGAATTTACAATAGAATAGATTGCAATTTTTTCATTGATATTACCATTTATAATTTTATTGATAGAATCACTACTTAAATCGACATAACAAATTCCCTCTTTTGTTGTAGTAACATCTCTTATTTTAATATCGGAAGGAATAGCTGAAATATGTCCTTCTTCTTTTGCTCCTATTATTAATTGTTCCACAACAGATTTTTCTCTTGTTTGAATTTGACTAATTTCAATTTCTCTTTCTTCTTTTACAAGTTTTTTTCCTGTTTTATCTGCAAAATATAATGAAACAATTTCATATCGTTTAGATTCTGGTGATATAGTAGGATTTATCAATGTATTTTCACGACTCATTAGTCCTATTGCTTCTCCAGATGTTTTCTGTATTTCTTTTCCTTCTACTTTTATGTGAACATAGTTAATAAAATCAAGACTTGTAACAGTCCATACAATCGCACAACGACACATAATTTTTTCTCCAAGTGTTAAACGCTGATAATCATTTGACAAATCAATTACTGCAATATCATCTTCTACAACAGCATGAAGTATTGTGACATCTTGTGGTACTGCAATTTTATTTCCTTCAATTTTAGAACCTGCTTTTAACTCATTTAATGCAGAATAAAGTAATTCATTTTTGGTATCTGCTCGTATAACCCTTTCTTCTGCTCGTAATTTGCCTTGTGTAACATTATTAAAATATAATTCAACTACTTCTTCATGAATATTGGCTGTTTTATTTTCTTTTTGTGTAAAAAAAGAAAGCGCTATTATACTAAAAACAACAAATAATATCATGAAAATCCATATTATATTTTTATACTTTTTTTGTTCTAACAAAGGAAAACCTCCTTTTGCAGTAGATTACAATATCATGTAGTTTGCTTTAGAGGAATACGCACTAAAAAGGTACTTCCTTCTTTTTCTTTACTAGTCACCTTTATACTACCATTGTGCATTAAAATCGTGGAATGTGTAATGGAAAGCCCTAATCCTGTTCCTCCTGTTTCACGATTTCTTGTTTTATCTACTCTGTAAAATCTTTCAAATATTTTATTGATTTCTTCCTCTGCAATGCCAATACCTGTATCAGAAACAGAAAGAAATAAGTTTTGATGGTCACAGTCAAGTGTTACTGTAACTTTTCCATCTTCCTCAGTATATTTAATGGCATTTTCCACAAGATTAGAAATTGCTAATATAAATTTTGTTTTATCTATATCAGCAAATATTTCTTGTTTTAATAAAATATAATTTAATTCAATATTTTTTGCTTTCGCTAAAGGTTTCATTCTTTTTATAATATCTATAATAATTTGATTTAATTCTGTTTTTACAAATATAATGGGAATTTCTTTTTGGTCTAATTTTACTAATGTTAATAAGTCATTTATAATTTCTGTCATACGATTCACTTCTGAAGTAATATCTTCCAAAAATTCTACATACATTTCTTTTGGAACATCTTCTTGTAATAATATTGATTCACTTAAAACCTTCATAGAACTAAGTGGAGTTTTTAATTCATGAGATACATTAGATACAAAATTTTGTCTTGAGGTATCAACTTGTTCTAATTTTTCTGCCATATTATTACAAGCAACAGCTAAATCAGCAATTTCATTATGCCTAATTCCTTTAATATCAATTCTTTGGTCAAAATGCCCTTCAGACATTTTAATAATGACTCCCAATACTTTTTTAAGCGGTTCTGTAAAAAATTTTGTGGCAAAATACATCAATATCGCCACCATAATGGCAATAATAGCAAGAAGCATATTGGATTGCCTTCTAATTTCTCCCACAGTAGCACTCATATCATCACTTAGTGCTGAAATTAATACCACACCAATTTTGTTAGAATGTTCATCTAATATGGAAACAGCAACATAAATGACACCATCTTCTTGTTGTCTGGAAACATCTTTGTTATCTAGTGCCTCTATTACTTCCTGTACAAGATAAGTTTTTCCAATATCCTGTCTACTAGAATCATTTACAACAATGCCCGAAGAATCAATAACAATAATACGAAAATTTTCTTTATTGCTCATCAATCTAATTTCTTCATTAAACTGACTCCATTTTGTATTATCATATAAATAATTTGATGCAGAAATTTTTCCAGAAAGTATATTTGCCTGACTTAAAAGCTCCTTTTTTCTTTCTTGTACAAAATATTCGTCCATAGTACGGAATATGGTGTTTGTAAAAAGAACAAGAGGGACAACTCCTACAAGCATATATGTGAGAAGAAGCATAAATTGTAGACTGTTCCAATTTTTTTTCAGTTTAGTTAAAATAATAACCAACTCCCCATTTTGTAAAAATATATTTTGGGTCACTTGGATTTTCTTCTATTTTTTCCCTTAAACGACGAACATGAACATCAACTGTTCTAACATCTCCTGGATAATCATATCCCCAAACTGTATCAAGAAGTTTTTCTCTACTGTATACTTTTCCCGGATTTTCCATAAATAACTCTAATAAATCAAATTCTTTTGCAGTTAAATTTGTTTCTTTTCCATCAATAAACACACGTCTGCTTTCAAATTCTAATTCTAAATTGCGAATTTGCAATGTGTTTTGAGAATCCTTATAAACTCCTTTATGACTATTACTTCTTCTTAAAATAGCTTTAATTCTTGCTTTTAATTCTAATATATTAAAGGGTTTTGTAATATAATCATCTGCACCATATTCTAAACCCATGATTTTATCCATATCTTCCCCTTTTGCTGTTACCATAATAATAGGGATTTGTGAAAATTCTCTTGTTTGTTGGCAAACTTCCAAACCATCCATTTTAGGTAACATCACATCTAAAACAATTAAATCAAATTTTTCTTCTTTTATATAGCGAAGGGCTTCTTCTCCATCATAGGCTGGTGTCACTTTCATGCCATCTTGTTCCAAAGAAAATTTAATTCCTTTTACAATTAATTTTTCATCATCAACAACCAAAATATGGTACGCCATTTTACTTTCCTCCTGTATATTATTGGGTTGTAATATAATCCTTTATTTTTTCAAAAATACTATTTCCAATTTTAGGGACATTTTTTATTTCCTCTATTGTTTGAAAAGAACCATGTTCTGTTCTATACGAAATAATATTTTCTGATAGTTTTTCACCAATACCTGGTAATAATTCTAATTCTTTTGCACTTGCAGTATTGATGTTAATATATAATTTCTTTACTTCTATATTTTCTGGTACATTTTCTTTCTGTTCTTCTAATTCATTTTGTTGTATTCTTTGTTCCAAAAAGAAAGGACTATATTCTATTATAACATTTTCCTCTTTTTTTGGTATAACAATTTTTTGTCCGTCAAATACATTCCAATCTAATGAAACAGTATCCGAAAACTCTGTTAAACCTCCTGCCTTTTCAATAACGTCTTTTAAAGTATATCCTTGTGTAATGGTATAAATACCAGGATATTTTACTTCTCCTTCTATTTCAACCGTAATACTATCTAGTGTATCTAAATATTGTTGTGGTTCTGTCAATTTTGCTTCTGTACCAAAATGTAATATTGTTTTTTTTCGAATTTTGCTATAAGATATGCCACAAATGGTTATGATTAATAGTAACAGAAAAAGTAACCATCTGTTATCTATTTCTTTTTTCTTTTCATTCATATTTTCACCCTCAAAAGAAAATTATTTTAGATTGCAGTGATTTCTGTTATAATTATCAGATAGTGTTCATAATGTCTTTGACACTATTGTATCACATATTTTAATAAAGGAGTATAGAATGAAAAAAAATATTTTATTGATTTTTTTAAGCTTATTGATTTTCGGTTATTCTAATTGTATTGTATGGGCTGAAACAACATTGTATCATGATGAAAGTACTGCTTTGGAATTAAATGCAGATGCGGCAATATTGATGGATGCCACTACAGGAGAAATTTTATATGAAAAAAACAGCAATAAAAAAGAATATCCTGCTAGTATTACAAAAATTATGACTGCACTTCTAGCTTTTGAGTATGGAAAAATGGACGAAGTAATTATATTTTCTCATAATGCTGTGTTTGGTATAGAACCTGGTAGCAGTCATATTGCTTTACAGGAAGATGAACAAATTACTATGGAACAAGCTATGTATGCCTTACTTTTGCGTTCTGCAAATGAAGCTGCACTTGGTATTGCAGAACAAATTGATAATTCTGTAGAAAAATTTGCAGAACATATGACAGTACGCGCAAAAGAATTAGGATGTAAAAATACAAATTTTATCAATCCGAATGGTCTGCATAATGAAAATCATTATACTACTGCATATGATATGGCACTGATTGCAAAAGAAGTATTAAAATTTGATGAATTTAAAAAAATAATACAAACAACTTATTATGAAATTCCTCCTACTAATAAGCAAGAAGAAACAAGGTATCTTTATGGACAACATCAAATGATAAAACCACCCTCCAAATATGTTTATGAGGGTTGTGAAGGAGGAAAAACAGGATTTACAGATGAAGCACAAAATACATTGGTCACTTATGCAAAAAGAGATAATACAGAATTGATTGCTGTTGTGTTAAAATGCAAAGGGGCACAGCATTACGAAGATACTATAAAATTGTTTGATTATGGTTTTTCTAATTATAAAACAGTAGAACTTTGTTCTATAGAAGAAAGTTCTCAAAAAATACCAATTACAACACAGCAAAATCAAAAATCAGAAATATCAGCAAAACCTAGTGAAACAGTTTATAAAACAGTACCAATTGATTTTGATTTCAATAAAGTAACAAAAAAAATAAACTCTATTGAAAATTTGAATGTCCCTATTCATAAAAATGATGTTGTTGCTACTATTACATTTTATTATGAACAAAAACCGATTCAAACAGTAGACTTATTAGCAGAAGATTCTATTATTTTAGAACAGCAATCTGTAACGGCTTCTGTACAAAATGATAAAAAAATAAATACTATAAAAACAAATTTTTCTAATGACAAGACATCATTTTTGGGTAATGTTTCTAATTTATTTATTTTTGCAGTTTTTTGTAGTGTGATTTCATTTTTTACAGCACTGATTATCAGTTGTTTACTATATCGAAAAAAACAAAAAAAACATCGATTTGCCAAACGAAAAAGATAATTCAAATATAAACGGAAACAACATATTATTTGCTGTTTCCGTTTATATTAAATTTCATATGGCATAATTATAGTAAACGTTGTACCAATTCCTTCTTTACTTTCTACCTTTACTTTGCCATTATAAAGCATCATAATATGTTTTACAATAGAAAGTCCTAGCCCTGTACCACCTGCTTTTCGAGAACGACTTTTGTCTACTCTATAAAAACGCTCAAAAATCCGCTCAATACTTTCTTCTGGAATACCGATACCTGTATCTTTCACTTCTAGTATAAAATATTCCCCTTGATATTTGCAATGAACGGTAACACTTCCCTTTTCTGTATATTTAATAGCATTTTCAATTAAGTTAATAAACATTTGAGAGATTTTATCTTTATTACAAAAATAAAGAGGCATTTCTTCACATTCTACAATTAACTGTAATTCTTTTTCCTCTGCTTGTGTACGTAAAAGTCCTTCTACATAATGTAATATTTCTTTTATAGATTCATATTGCATATTTGTATCCTTTTTTCTTGGTTCAATTTCAGACAAAGATAATATATCTTGTATTAAACGATATAGTCTATGTGTTTCAATATCAATAATTTCTAAAAAATGCTTCGCCATATCTTGATTACTCATTGCTCCTGAGCGTAATGTATCTGTAAATCCCATAATAGATGTTAACGGTGTTTTTAGCTCATGAGTTACATTTGATATAAAATTACTCCTCATTTCTTCTAGTTTTTTAATTTGTGTAACATCTTGAAAAACAAGTAATGTTCCTAAACTATTATTTTGATTTTTAGTAGCAAAAATATCACTAATATATACACGTAATATTTTATCTCCATTAAATCTGGATTTTAATATAACAATTTCTACAATATTTCTTTTTTCTGAAATAAAAGTTTCTAACAATGTTTTAATATCTTCATTTTTAAAAATATCGTAAAAATCAAGTCCTTTACAATAATTGTTTTTAATATCAAATAACTCACAACATTGAGAATTTATCATCAGTATTTTATTTCTTTTATCTATTGCAACAACACCATTTATCATACTATTTACAATGGCTTCCATTCTTTTGTTCTCTGTTTCTAAAGCATTGATAGTTGTGTTTAATTTTAAACTCATATGATTAAATGTTTCTGTCAAAAATCCAATTTGGTCATTTGTCGCCACTGGTATTTTTTTATGATATTTTCCTTGAGAAACTTCTGCAACTGCATTTGTTAATGTATCCAAAGGCTCTAATATTTTTTTAGATACATAATATGCACAAAAAAAAGCGAGTATTGTACTAACAATAGTATTTATTAGTATATTTGTTCTTATTCTATTTAATTCTACTAAAGATTTTGAAAATCGCAATATCATTGTTTCATTATTTAATGTAACAGGCATAGCAATCGCAATATTATTTTGCTCCATATTTACTACATATTGTCCTAATAATACTTTTTGAATTTCATCTGAATGATATTGAGTTATATTATCATCTAATTTTGAACTAGAATCACTGATAATATTTTTTTCTTTATCTATTAATGTAATATGTAGTTCTAAATCGTTTGATGTTTCTTTTATAAATTCATCTAATCCTTCAAACTTTTCAGTATTATAAATTAATTCTAAATTTTTACAAACCATTTTTCCTTCTTTTTGAATGTAGTTGATACATTCATTTAGACAATAGCCACGACTAGTTCTAATAGAATAGCCACCAAT
>ERZ808044.497-NODE-497-length-40930-cov-12.120456_pt1 | contig 40930 bp, 44 predicted proteins | sample MGYA00380195_ERZ808044 | MGnify/ENA primary metagenome ERZ808044 (study PRJEB31490, sample SAMN06133423) | mouse gut metagenome | isolation source: Z7_2 | host: mice | place: China: Chengdu | collected 2015-05 ...
AAGTCAGGATGAAGCCGTTAAAGTTGGCATAAAATCAAATGCTAATTAGGCCAGTTATTAATTATTTGATGTACTAGTACAGCGAATATAGCAGTTATTTAATTTTCGCTGTACTAGCTTGTGCAGATGGCGCAGAATAAGCACATGTTATTTATCCACAGTTCCTTAATCAAGACAGCAGTTCCAACATGATCGTCACCCTCGCCCCTGTCACTTCTCCATTCTCAATCACAAGCTTCCCTCCCTGCATTCTCACAAATTTTTCAGCCGTATGAAGCCCGATCCCGTAATGGATCTTACTGTTTCTGCTTCGGTCTCCTTGGTAAAATTGTTCCGTCGCATGCATCAGATCCTGCTTTGTAAAACCCGGTCCCTCATCTGCGGCTGCCGCCGTCAGATATTCTTTTCCTTCATATACCTGCATCCCAAGAGAAACCTGTATCTTCCCGTTCTCAGGACTATAATCCATCGCATTTCCCAGAATATTGCTCCACGCCCTTAGAATCTGCGTCTCATTGCAGCGGATTTCCCCATGCAGATCCATTTTCTGAAAAACAATCGGATACTGTCTCACAGACGTCAGAATCCTTGCCTGCTCTATCAGCTGATCGGCAAATTCCGTACATGGGATTCCCGCCGCAATACTGCTGTCATCTTCTCCGAGACAACATTCTTTACCGGCACAGAATTCTTTCCCGCCGTTGCCCCCTTCGTTACTGCCTTCCCCGTCTGCCAGTAAAAATTCATTCAAAATCCTCAGATAATCTTCCATCACAGCCACACTCGACAGGATATCCCTGTTGTATTCCCTGTCATCTTCCGTCAACTCACCTTCTGCCATAAGCTCTGCATTTCCCCGGATCACCGTAAGCGGCGTCTTGATATCGTGAGCCAGCGCCGCGATCTGCTCATTCTTACTTTTTTCTATATCCCACTGCCGATACAGGGATTCCTTCAGTGCCTCCTTCATCTGATGAAGGGAGCCTAAGATCTCATCCACTTCTCGTAGTTCTGAATGCTCTTTGGCAAATTCAAGATCTTGATTTCTGATCTTCTCCGTCACCTCATGCAAAATTCTTAGTCTTGTACGCACATATTTTCCGAAATACCGCGACACCAAAGCCGTGTGTAGAAGAAAGATCACTACGAATGAAACAACCATAAGAACGTCCGGCTGCGGCAGTAATTGGTTCAAATACTCATTCCGAAAACGCGTCGCAATCTTATATTTTATAATACATATTTCTTCTGTATCACGCATAATAAAGCGATAATATCCTCCCCTCCTTGCATAGATACGATTCGCCTCATAATGCTCCCATGCCTGCCCCCTCTCCTCGGATGAAAACGTCCCGTACAGCCAGTCCCCGTCATGGCTATAGACACCGTACGTGCACCCTTCCGGTATCTGTTTATCCGTAACCTCAGGGGCTTTTCTAATATTATCAGCAGAGGCATTGATCTGTGCTTCCATATAATTCGCCGGAAGAACCTCACCTGTCACATCAAGTACAAAAAATACCATGAATGCCGCAAACAGCCAGAATAATGCACCGACGGTATACAGACCGAGAAAACGAAGAAAAACTATTGCAATCGGCTTTCCGTGTAATGTTCCTTTACTTTTGACACCTTTATTCATTACCATAACCCCATCCTTTGGTTCCTATTTCGGTAACTGTTACCGCCCTGCAAAACTCCAGACACCATGAAAACCACCGTTCTCATCTCCACCGGTAGCCGATTCCCCACACCGTCTCGACCGGCTCCAATCCTGCCCTCTGGCACTTTGCCCGGATATTCTTAATATGTTCCGTAATCACGGAATTATCGCTCTCCTTCTCATATCCAAAGACATGCTCATAGATCCTGTCCTTAGAAAATACCTGCCCGCGATTCAGGGCGAGATACTCGCAGATCGCGTACTCGCTTTTGGTAAATGTAATCTCTTTTCCCTGATAGCTTACCCGCTTTTCTTTCAGATAGAACTGTACTCCATCTACCGAGACCATATGCTTCTTCTCCCTCGTCTCCCGTCTGAGATGCGCCGCAACCCTGGCGCGAAGCTCACCGATACCAAAGGGCTTGGTGATATAGTCATCCCCGCCGGTTCCAAGCCCCCGCATGATATCCTTCTCTTCCGTCTTCGCCGTAAGAAACAGAATCGGACAGTCTGCCATATCCCGAATCTCCTCGCACAGGGTAAATCCGTCCACCCCCGGCATCATTACATCCAGAAGGATCAGATGATATTCTTGTAATCTGTTCTTCTTAAGCTTGCGCGGATCGCTGACCGCATCCACCTCATACCCTTCTTTTTCCAGGGCATTTCTGATCAGGCGCAGGATCCTCTCTTCATCATCTACCGCCAATATTTTAATCATAACACTCATTCCTCTGACACGGCATGACCTCAATCCCGGCACTGCCTTCCCTCATAAAAGTAAAACCACATGAAAAACACAATCCACAGTATTACCGTCACAGCCGCTTCGCTTCCCAGGTTCTTCATCACGGCTTCTGCAGGCAATACTTTGTTCCCTGTCCAATATTGTATCAGATATTCCGTCCATCTGCCAGCCCATGAACAGGGCACAAACTGCCAGCGGCCGTCCCCAAGCCCGGTCAGAAACAAAGCCGCGATCACCAGCTCGGCCGTCCCTGCACACAGGGAAATATTCTTTGAGAACGCAAAATTCAAAAATAAATGTATCAGATACAGACTTACGCTGCAAAACCACATAACCAGAATGAGAATCAGATATTCCCTCATAAGAAGCACCATGCTCCCCTTCATCACCCAATATCCCAAAGCAAATCCCAGAACAGCCGCAAAGATAGATAGCAGCCCCATACCAGATAACACGATCCACTTGGCAAGCAACGGATTCCTCTTATAGACCGATACCCCAAGAAATGTCTGATAATGTCCGCTTTCTTCAAGCTCTGCGGATATAGAGCAGATCACACTGACAACCAGGGGCAATGCGATGGTCAGAGTCTCGATATACCCCGATACCTTTCCCGCATCACTCCATGCCGCAAAGCTATAATATGCCAGGAATACGGCAATTCCAAGCAACGGGATCAATACATGCAGCCAGGGAAGCAGGGTGTGCCGCAGCTTCCACAACTCCCCTCTGATATGTCCGTACAGCTCCTTCCATACTTTTACCGCCGCTCTTGTCCTGCTTGCCTTCCTATGCCCGCCCTCACTTGAATATTTCATTTCCATATCTATCGATTCACCTGCCTTTCAAACTGCTTCCGTCCAATGATCCAAAACACTGCAAACCACGCCAGCGAAGCCATTATCCCGATCGGCACCGCCTTCCACTCCAACAATTCAGGAGAAAAAGTGATACTCCCCGGCTCGGCCACCAGTCCATTCGGAAGTATTTGCAGGATAATGCACATCATCCGCGCCGCTATCCCTCCCGGGAGCAGCATAAAATACGGTTTCAATGACATAGTTGTAGCAATCAGGAGTATACTTCCCTCGTGGATCAGCACCATCGGGAACAGGCCGATTATCTGCTGCAGCAACAGGCAGAAGGGAATCTGCCACAGAGAAGTCAGAAATAATACAACCGTCGCCAGCACCTGCTCTCCTGCCGACGGATTGATACGAAATACTGCCTGCTGTATCTGCTCAAGTATCGTGCTTATCACCAATGTAACACTTAGGAGCACTGCCAGGGCTATCCCCATACACCGAATCCCATACAATGCTTTTCCGTCCCAAACTGCTCCCATATCTGCCGGGAGCGTCAGGATCGCCCGGTTCCCCATCTTCTTGTCCCGGTTCCCCGCCGCGCCGCAGATGAAGGAAATCATCCCCGGAAACAATACAATATACCACCAGTTATAAGCATCGATCGTAAAATAATCCTTCGTAAGCCATGCCGTCAGACATACCACGGTCAACGGCATCAGCAACATCAGCTTTTCTGCAGAAGTGTGACGGTTCTTTAATTTTTCTGCCAGATAATAATTTCCCATCTATCTCACCTCCCCAAGCTGATACTCTTTGCCCGCTGCAGCATACTTCGATGCAACCTTCATAAACAGCTCTTCCAGATGGCCGACCTCCGGCATTTCGCCCTGATAACCCAGCACTCCGTTCGCAATAATCCCGATATAGTCTGCCGTCTGGGCGATTTCACTTAAAATATGGCTTGACACGATTACTGTTATCCCCTTTTCGGGGAACCTACGTATCATCTGCCGAAGCTCCTGGATTCCGATCGGGTCAAGTCCGTTGACCGGTTCGTCAAGTATCAGAAGCTTTGGGCTATTGAGCAGCGCAATTGCAATTCCAAGCCTCTGCTTCATTCCCAATGAAAAAGCACCCGTCTTTTTCTTCCCCGTGCCTGTCAAATCAACCAATTCCAATACTGCCTGGATTCTTTCATCCGGAATACCCAGCATCAATGCACGGACCTTCAGATTCTCCCAGGCTGTCAGGTTCTCATATACAGGCGGGGTCTCGATCAAAGCGCCGATATTTACAAGGTCTCTTCTGCTCCATATATGATTGTCAAAAAGTATCTCCCCGCCTGTAGGGCGCAGGATTCCTGTCATCATCTTTAGCAGGGTGGATTTTCCTGCTCCGTTGGGGCCAAGAAGTCCGTACACGCAACTCTTTGGTACCACAAGTGATATTTGATTAACAGCATAATGATCATGGAACGATTTTGTCAGACATTTTGTTTCTAAGATATTTTGATTCATGGCTTCCTCCTTATTCTCTATTCGTTAATGACCTGTCTGTTCACAAATTTCTTAATAACGTATCTCTTCATGAACTACAAGATAAGAATAAGGCAGAATTATAAAGAAAGTATAAGGAAATGCAAAAAAAGGCGTAATGACCTGTAATCACCGACATAGCAAACTGCGCCGTGACTTTTACATATGTGCTGCCGTGGAGACATATCAGTGAAAAAATCATCTGTACCTGGATGACAATTCATGCATCATATGCTATAATCTAACCAATCTAGAAACTGTAGAAAATTACAGATCCAGATTTTTAATGTCACATCAATAATTACATCTGGAAGGGAGGAACGCCGTGACAAATCAGGAATTATTTCTTGCAATGTCTGATTTATTAGACAAAAAGCTTGACGCCAAATTACAACCGATAAAAAATGATATAAAATCTATCCAAGATGAACAAAAGATTATGAAAGGTGATCTGACAATCCTCAAAAACGAGCTTGAGATCGTTAAAGACGAGCAAAAGGCCATCAAAGACGAACTTAAGACCGTTAAAGACGAGCAAAAGGCCATCAAAGACGAACTTAAGACCATCAAAGACGAGCAAAAGGCCATCAAAGACGAACTTAAGATCATCAAAGACGAGCAAAAGGCCATCAAAGACGAACTTAAGATCGTTAAAGACGAACAAAAGGCCATCAAAGACGAACTTAAGATCGTTAAAGACGAGCAAAAGGCCATCAAAGACGAATTTAAGATCATCAAAGGCGAGCAAAAAGTCATAAACGATAAGTTGACAGAGCTCACTCTGATTATCGAAAATAAAATTCTGCCCAGCATCAATATACTTTCCGAAAACTATGTACCTGCCGCTCAGCGATATATAACTGCCACCGAACAGATTGCGGAGATGAAGGCTGAACAGGACATAATGAAAAATGTTCTCCTTGACCATGGTAAAAAACTGAAGATGATTTCTTAAAATACATATGAAGGAACAAAGGGGCAAACCACGAATATTTTATTTCGCGGCTACCCCTTCATTGTATTAAATTCCATCGCATTACTGCGTAATTAACTGTTAATTACGCAACATAGTACTAGTAATTCGGCTTCGTCGCCACAACCCCCTCTGTGATCATTTCAAATAATTCAAAGGGAACCCCGACTGCCATATCGTTTTCATCCCATTTACACAGCATACGTGTACTTGGACACAATACACTGACATTCATCTCTCCTGTAAGATACGGAGAAACCGTCAGCTCGGAACACATGCCCTGCATAGCGCCCATATCGATTGCGGGCTTCTTTCCGGTATAGTACTCATATCCCTGCACAAGCCGCATAGATTGCAGGGCATTGGTCAGCATGATAATGACGTCCGGCGTCTGCACACACTCGATAAGCGGAACGACTGCAATTCCATACGTGGAGACAGGCTCCCGATGAAGACTTTTGATCGCTGCGCGCATCCTCCTGGCAACAGCCACAGAGGAGTATAATTTGTAGGAGAAATACTCCTGTCCGCTCTCAATCTTCTCTGTACTCTCCTCCAAAGCAAACGCAGTCGTAGCGCCGTCACAGCGGTGATGCTCAAGCCGGCACTTAATTCCATTGCCTCTCACCGCCGCATCCTTTACCATTACGCAATACGCTGTCGCCGCCTTAATCTCTTCAACCGGATACCTATCGTACTCTTCTTTTGTAAATAAAAATGTGATTCCAACCGGCTCCCGGCTTAATCCTATCGTTTCCCTGAGCTTGCTTACACACTCAATAATTCTCTCTTTGGGATATTCTTCATGGGGTAATCCATATTCGATATTCTTGTGTCTATATGGCATCTCTCTTCCTCCTACTGTATCGCCGCAAAACTGAATCTGTACAAATCAAATTTTATCAAAATAATCACTATAATACCATAGCTTAATAGCGAAATAACAAAAAAGATCCAATCCGCCTTATCTATCGATGTCTTCTTATAAAATGTTCTGGGATTCTCCCGCCCAAGTCCCCGGCTCTCCATGGCGCACGCCACACGCTCTCCTCTCCTTGCCGCCACACACAAAAGCGGAAGCAAAACCCGAAACGGTGATGTGAATCTTGACAGAATCCCTTTATTCCATGGAATCCCGCGAATCTCCTGCGCCAGATGTATGGAATCTACCTGTGACTGAAGCTCCGGGAGAAAACGGTATGTCGCCATCGTTGCATACCCATGCACCACCGATACCCTGCACTGCATGATCAAACTCAAAACCAGATCCCTTGGTCTCGTTGTCAACACAAAACCCATCGACATCGTTACGAGGGCAAGTATCCGAAATCCCAGCGAAACTGCATGAACCATATCTTTTTCCGTCCACCTGAAAATCCATATTCTTAGAATAATATCCGCTTCATCATTTAACCCTCTTAGCACAAGCATAGAAAACATAAACAGCATACTCACCACAAGAAAAAGCAAAAGTCTTCGAAGCAGATTGCCAATCGGAATCTTTCCGGCCATCCATGTAACCAGGAACGCCAGCAAAAAAGTAATAATCGGAAGCACCGGAAAATATGACATACATACAACTATTGTCAAAACCGCGATAACAGCCAGCTTTATCATCGGATTTCTTCTATGCAAGTATGAATCTTGTTCAATATAAGCAAACATCCTCTACCCTTTCCATGCAAAATATTCATCCGTCGGCAGACTCGCCGCCGCTCTTCCTTTTTCGATCTCAATCACATGAGTCGCATACTGACGAACCAGCGACAGATCATGTGTAATCATAACGATCGTGATTCCTTTTTCCACCAGCTTCTGCATATCCTTCATCAATTCCTGTCTGTTCTCATAATCCTGCCCATAGGTGGGTTCATCCAGGAACAGAATCTCCTGGTTCGTAAGCAGCATGCTTGCAACACTTAGTCTCCTTTTCTGTCCCTGACTTAACACAAACGGACTCTTATCCTTCTCTTTCTCCAGATGGAACTGCTTTAGCATCTCCCATACACGTGCTTCCTTTTCTTCACGGCTTTCGCTGGTACGCTTAAGGCTGAACATCATCTCATCCCAAACCGTATTCCTGATAAATTGGTTCTCCGGATTCTGAAACACCAGCCCGATCAAATGATACAACCTTTTTGTATGATAAGTACTCAGATCCTTCCCAAACAGGCAGATGGATCCCGAATCCGGCTTGCACACTTTAAAGATCAATTTCATAAGTGTCGACTTTCCCACACCGTTCTCTCCCACGATCGCCAGAAAATCTTGCTTATGTACCTGCATATTAAAATCATCCAGAATCTGCCTCCCCTTATCCTTCTTTTTACCCGGAACAGGATAGGCAAAGTTCAAATGACTGATATCAAGTATCACCTCTTCTCTGGAATTGCATTCTTCCCGGCAGGCTTGTTCACATTCGGCCCGTACCTCCCTTTGGAATATCTGAGCAGCCTCATTCTTCGGGCAGTCGACGATCTTTCTTCCTTCCCTGTCAAGCCCGATAACCCAGTCCACTTCATCCATAATCTCGCTAATATTGTGCTCCACAATAATGACCGTCATATGTTCTTCTCTTGATACCCTGACAATCATTCGGAAAATCTGCGCCCGGCTCTCAGGATCCAGATTCGCTGTCGGTTCGTCTAAAAGAAGGAGCTTCGGCTTCATCACCAATATAGATGCGATGGCAATCTTCTGCTTCTGTCCTCCCGATAACTTGTCAAGCTCCGTCTCCTCATATCCCGAAAGCCCTACAAAGGAAAGCACTTCCTGAATTCGGTGCCTGATCTCTTCCTCCGGTAATCCCATATTCTCCAACCCAAAAGCCAGTTCTTCCTCCACCGTGAATGCACAGAACTGGCTCTCCGGATTCTGCATCACAAAACCAATCCTGTCACAGCGATACCTGGGGAGCATTTCCGTAATATCTTCTCCTCTAAAAAGAACATTTCCCTTAAGCTCTCCCTCATACATATGCGGGATCAATCCGTCTATCAAGCTTAAGACAGAACTTTTTCCACAGCCGCTTGGTCCGCTGATCACATGTATCTTTCCTTCATAAAAACTGCAGGAAAGATTCTTCCACACCGGAAGCTTCTCTCCATCATAAACATATGTAGCATTCCTGATCTCAAAGATCTTCTTATCCCCGGCATTATCTATGACCTGGCACATGCGAATCCCTTCAGGACACCTGTCTTAACCAGCGCCGCTGTAATAATCTTCACCAAAATAATCCCAATCACCGTCGCACTCAACAGACGAACCACAATTACTCCGATCGCAACTGTCGTTCCGTATGCCCACGGTGTCCCCCACATAAATCCATCGCGGCATAATACCAGGATCGCCGAAAGAATCGCTCCGATCACCATCTCCTTCATACTGCCCTTATATTTCCCAACAGCATATGCGGCTTCCATACCTATTGCCTGCAGAAGTCCCGCCAGCACAAGCTGTAACCCATAAGGACTTCCAAGCAGAAGATTGACCCCCGCCGTAACCAGACCCCCGAATATTGCAAACCCCGGCTTTCTCACAATATACATCGGTAAGGATGCTGACAACAGATAAATTCCGAACGTCAACTCCATGAATACGGTCCCTAACATTGCCGATAATGGCATATAAGCATAGTCAAGCAACGTATACACCACTCCAATGACTGCTGCCACCATGGCAACGATAACGACCTCTTTTGTTGTAAATTTCTTTTGCATCTCAACCTCTCCTTTTGTAATAATTTATAATGAAACTTATTCTTTAATACTATACCACCTTCCTCTTTCTCAGTAAAATTGACAATCTCAATAAATAACCAATATTCATTTGCTTTTTCTTTAAATTCCGTTCTTAATACAGTATCTTTAATTGCAGTATTTTACATTAGTGTATATTAAGTTCCATCTAACATTTTTAACTAAGCCATGCTATAATGTTGCAAAAGAAATATATTTAGAAAGAAAGTAAACAAATGAAAAACTGTACGGGCGAAAAAATCAGTGGTATACGTCAACTTAAAAAAACAGAATTTGGCACCGGAAAAAAGACAAGTTTGGTCAACCTATAGTAAATTGGGACTGCTTGTCAATCCATGCTGATAAGAATGGGTTTGACACCAGAAATATAGAAAATAACGGAAAACACACTGTTGAATTTATTTTGCCTTATGGCAGCATAATAATCAGGTACGAAAGCGAAAAAGGTTATTATTCAGCCCCAAAGGGGACTTCGTACGATAAATTATCATTACCGTATGTTAAGGAAAGTTTGGAATATAATGAATATAAAGTAATAGCCAATAACATATCTATTATCTGCATCGTAGATAAGGGAATTGTAGCCCCAGGATTTGACAGTGAAGGCGGTGCAGTTCAATATATGCACCCCATTTCTATCAAAGAATCCGTTAAAAAAGGCATGTTGGAAAGGATATAATTATGGGAAAAACATTACGTGGAGCACCGCTCGTACAAAGTGAGAACAACGATTCGTACTGTATAGATGTATTGTATAAGTCTTTACATGAGTTTCATTTACCAGAAGATTCCTGCTCTGTCGGAGAATATGCAGAAGAAACCGTCTGCATTGAAAGGAATGGTTCAGCCTGGATTGTCTACGGTGGAGAACGAGGACAGAAACATGATCTCAAGACCCATGTAAATTGTAGAGGCGCTTGTCTTGACGTCATATCCAGAGTCACTGAATCCATCGATGAAGAGAATAAAATAAGTAACTTCTTCGACATAGAATTGAATAAAAATCGTTTTCCACTTCCGCCCGTGGGAACGGAAAAAGATGAGCAGAAACTCCATATAGTTTTTCATTGATTACGTTGATGCAGAAGGGACAGCCGGAAAGATTTATTTCCCCGGCTGTCCTTTTCTGCGTAAAAACAAGGGATTGACAAGGCAATAGAAACACAATATACTTAAAAAACGGCAAAAAAGGATCGTATCAGGGAAGCTTAAGCCCCAGGAATACATGAAAGGAATGGAAACACATGGGATTTTTAGAAAAATTTCTACAGTATAAAAGAATATGCATACAATGCCATAACAATCCGGACGCAGATACACTCGCTTCCGCCTACGGAGTATATTGCTTCCTGCATGACAGAGGAGTTGAAACCGAGATGATATACAGCGGTGCACAGCAGATCAAGAAATACAATATAAAATATATGATCAAACACTGTAGCATACCGATCCGTTATGCGGAACAGCCCCCGGAAATACCAGAACTCCTCCTGATTATCGACGGACAATACGGCCAGGGAAATGTACAGAAGTTTGAGGCACCTGATATTGCTGTGATTGACCATCATCCGGCCGTTATGCAGGAAAATGAAAAAATATTAATCAAAAGCGATTACCAAAGCTGTTCCACAATCGTATGGGAACTTTTAGAAGAGGAAAATTATCCTGTCAAACAGAATGAATCCCTTCGCGTGGCTCTGCTGTATGGCCTGTTTACAGACACCTCTTCTTTCTATGATTTATACAGAGAAAAGGATATTCAAATGAGAATGGCTCTTTCAGGTGAATTTCCGGTTTTCGAAAAACTGACAAAATCATGTATGACCGTTGGCGAGCTGATGATAGCCAGTGATGCGATGTATAATCATTTCTATGATATCGATAAGAAATTTGCAATTGTATCGGCGCTTCGCTGTGACCAGGCAGTTTTGGGTATTATCGGCGATTTTGTCATACAGGTCGACATTGTTTTAGTATGCTTTGCCTATACTTCTGTCAACGGAGGATACCAGATTTCCGTGCGAAGCTGTGATGAGCAGATCTCGGCAGGTGCGTTGGCTGCCTACGTCTGTGAAGGGATTGGTTCCGGCGGCGGCCACGCCAAGAAAGCAGGCGGAAGAATCTCGGAAAGCCTGCTTTTGGAAAAGTATGGGGAGATAGATATTTTTGATTTTATTTTCGATAAACTGAATTCATTTATTCCAGAGAAAGAAAATGATATAGCACGGTAAACTAAAAACAGGGTTAGTCTCTTCATAAACAAAGACTAACCCAAAACTTTTTCTTTTATCATCCGGGTCATCCGGCTACCCTTCTACAATCTTCACATAGAACTTCCGGTTTCTTGGCCCGTCGAACTCACAGAAATACAGATCCTGCCAGATTCCAAGCACAAGATCTCCCTCATGCACAATCAATGTCTGAGACGGCCCCATAAAACTGGTCTTAATGTGCGCGTGGGAATTCCCCTCCACATGCCGGTAATATCCTGTCCTGGTGGGAAATGCCTCCTCCAGTCCGTAGAGCACATCATGCACCACATCCGGATCTGCATTCTCATTAATTGTAAATCCCGCAGTCGTGTGCGGTGAGTACACCACTGCGATTCCCTCTTTGATCCCGCTTTTGGCGATATCCTGCCGCACCATGTCCGTCACCTTCGCCATCTGCTGTGCTTCCCTCGTCGCTATCCGGTGTTCATACAAATTCATCTTACTTCCTCCTCTCATCTGCAATCAGCCTGCATCGTGTGCCGGCCGTATGAATCTTCTTAACCATAAAGATACTTCTTCAGTTCTTCATATTTCTTCTTCGCCTGCTGGTAGCCGTGTTTATAGAAATGCATCAGCGCATCGCAGTCTTTCTCAATCCTTGAGACCGTAGGAATCAATGGCTGGAATACGAAGATCTTTCCTTCCCGCTTAAGCTTCTCAACCAGCCGGATCTGCCGGTTATACTCATAATTTCTCCGAATGGTTGTCTTCACTAATTCCGGATACTTCCGGTATGCCCTTCGGTACAGATCCGCTACTGCCTGGGATGTCGGTTTCTTTCTGTATCCCGGATTTCTGGTCAAAACTACTATGATCTTTTTATTTCCTATCTCCATAGCCCTTTTGACCGGAATGGAATCTGCAAGGCCGCCGTCCAGATAAGGTGTGCCATCCACATTCACAATTGGAGACACCAGCGGCATACTGCTGGATGCACGGCAGATCTTCATAAGCCTCTCTTTATCTCTGTGTTCTGTCAGGTATTCCGCCTGTCCGGTCTCACAATTCGTTGCTACAATCTCGCATTCCGTCTCAGACGCAAAATACGTGTCATAATCAAACGGAAAGAACTCATTGGGATACCGGTCGAAGATCATATCCATATCCATCAGGCTCTTTTCCCTGATAAATTTCCTGAACCCATAATAATAACTGTATTCCCGCTCTTCATGAATCATACAGTCCCGGGTCCTTCCCGGCTGTCTTGACACATAATCCACACCATTGCAGGAGCCTGCCGACACTCCGATCACATGAGATGTATACAGTTCCTTCTCCATCAGATAATCCAGAACCCCCGAAGTAAATACTCCTCTGGTTGCTCCGCCTTCCAATACGATTGTTGCTTTTATCATAAACGATACCTCACTTTTTATAACCGATTTGCACGGCCAAATGGCCCGTATGCCCATTTGCTATTATATACCCATTTTCAAATCCAGTACAGTGAAAATTAAATAACTGTGAAAACCTCCTAAAAACCCCCGGTTATCCTTGCTATTTCCTCCCATATTTGGTAAGATAGGCAAGGTATAAACGTAACCCTGTCAATTTCAGCACTGCCTGTGCAGCCAACAACTGTCAGAATATAAAGCGACTGCACAGGCAGGCATATTTTTTAATAATAAGGAGCAGCGATAAACTATGATCAGTACAAGCAATGTAACATTACGCGTGGGGAAAAAAGCCCTGTTCGAAGATGTCAATATTAAATTCACCGAAGGAAACTGTTATGGCCTGATCGGCGCCAACGGCGCCGGCAAATCTACCTTCTTAAAGATCCTCTCAGGGCAATTGGAACCCAGCAAAGGTGAGATTGCCGTTACCCCCGGCGAACGTCTTTCTTTCCTGCAGCAGGATCATTTCAAATACGATGAATACCCTGTTCTTGATACCGTCATGATGGGCAATGCAAGGCTATATGAGATCATGAAAGAAAAAGAAGCCATCTATGCAAAAGAAGACTTTACAGATGAGGATGGCATCAAGGCAAGCGAATTAGAAGGTGAATTTGCCGCCATGAACGGATGGGAAGCTGAATCCGATGCCGCAACTCTGTTAAACGGTCTGGGAATCCCTACAGAGATGCACTATGAGATCATGCAGAATCTGAATGGTCCCGAGAAAGTAAAAGTCCTGCTTGCACAGGCGCTTTTCGGTAACCCGGATATCCTTCTTCTCGACGAGCCGACCAACCACCTGGACTTAGATGCCATCGCATGGCTTGAGGAATTCCTGATCAATTTCGACACTACAGTGATCGTGGTATCCCACGACCGCTATTTCCTGAATAAGGTCTGCACCCAGATCGCGGACATCGACTACGGTAAGATCAAACTCTACGCAGGCAACTATGATTTCTGGTATGAATCAAGCCAGCTCCTGATCCGCCAGATGAAAGAAGCCAATAAAAAGAAGGAAGAGAAAATCAAAGAGCTGCAGGAGTTTATCTCTCGCTTCAGCGCCAACGCTTCCAAATCCAAGCAGGCAACTTCCAGAAAGCGTGCATTAGAGAAGATTCAGTTAGATGATATCCAGCCCTCCAGCCGCAAGTACCCCTATATTGATTTCCGGCCGAACCGAGAGATCGGCAACGAGGTCCTTACCGTGGAGGGATTAAGCAAGACCATAGACGGAGAGAAGATCTTGGACAATCTCTCCTTTACCCTGAACCATGACGATAAAGTCGCTTTTGTCGGGGGCAATGAACTGGCCAAGACCACTCTGTTTCAGATCCTGACCGGAGAGATGGAACCGGACGAGGGAACCTACAAGTGGGGAATCACCACCTCGCAGGCGTATTTCCCTCAGGACAGCGGCAGCGAATTCGACAATGATTACACGATTGTAGAATGGCTGACCCAGTATTCCGAGGAAAAGGACGTAACTTACGTCCGCGGATTCCTGGGACGCATGCTGTTCTCCGGAGACGACGGAGTAAAGAAGGTCAAAGTACTCTCAGGCGGTGAAAAGGTACGCTGTCTCTTATCAAAGATGATGATCTCAGGCGCCAATGTGCTCATCTTAGACGAGCCCACCAACCACCTGGATATGGAAGCAATCACCGCTCTTAACAACGGTATGGTCAAATTCCCCGGTGTCCTTTTGTTCTCCTCCAGAGACCACCAGATTGTCCAGACTACTGCCAACCGTATCATGGAGATCGTTCCCGGCGGTAAGCTGATCGATAAGATTACGACCTATGACGAATACCTGGAGAACGATGAGATGGCAAGAAAGAGACAGACTTACACTATCCAGAGTGAGGAAGACGATTAGATAACAAAGACTCAGAGAATCCCCAATGTAAAAGGATTTTGACAGGCAAAAATGCCCATGTAAAATGTATTTGATAGACAGATCGGTCTTAAAACGGCATACTGAGTATGTGCTCAGACAGACACAATGCCAAAATACAACACAGCACGTCAAAACAAGTGTTATGGAAACGGAGTTAAGATTATGGAAATTGGAGCGAAACTAAAAGACGCAAGATCCAGATCGGGACTGACCCAGGAATATGTCGCGGGAGCCGTACAGGTGTCCCGCCAGACCATATCAAACTGGGAGAACGAACGGTCTTACCCGGATATTGTGAGCGTTATCAGGCTCAGTGACCTCTATGACATCAGCCTTGACGAGCTGCTGAAAGGAGATGAAAAAATGATCGATCATCTGGAGGAAAGCACGAACATTGTAAACAGCAACCGCAGGCTTATCACGGCTGTCATGGCCAATATCCTTATCCTGATCCTGTTCGTCCTGTTCAACGGCCTGATCGCCCGCAGCAATTACCTGATCGCAGGCAGTGTTGCCGTCGGAGTGGTCAGTACGTGCGCTTTGTTCTACCAAATCATTTTAAAATTCTAGGAGGATATTCTTATGACTGAATGGTATATAATAATATTGGTCTTTATTACATTGCTGGGAGCTTCCTCTTTGTACTATCAGGTATTCCGCCTGATCCAGCTTGACGCAAAGTGCCGCGGATTCAAACACCCCACCTTCTGGGGCCTGTTCTTTGCCGGCGGCAACAACGGAGGAAGCGGCGTGCTTCTTTACCTGCTTGGAAGGAAGAAATATCCTTCCGTCATGACCGAAGAACAACGCTCCCTCATGGAATCACGCAAGAGACGGGCAGGCGTGTCGCTCTGCTTCCTGGCAGCCGGCTCGATCAGCCTGGTAATTGCATGCCTTTTTAATGGTTTTTAAAAATTCTTAAACCGCTCATTCAGTGCCCGGTACGCTTTATCGAACGCCTCCTGCATCCCGTCCTGTTTCATGCAGGAGGCGATCTCATGCCGCTTCCCCTGTTTGTCTGTGAGGAACAGAACTTTCCCGTTCTTCCCCTGAATCCCTACCTCAATCTTTTCCATATCGGCAAACGGATAGACGGATACGTCTTCTCTTCTGACCAACACATAGTCCTTCATAATGATCAGATTATAATCTCTAATCTCTATCAGGCCAGGGTCTGTTAACTGCCGGAAGAACTCTTCCCTGTCGTCCACAACATCAAGCTTGCTCTTAAGCGCCTGCTGCGACTTCACGTTCATTACCGCAAGCGCAATCCCCACCAGAGCCAGGATAACCCCCAGCCTTGCATCCGAAAACATTCCGATAAATGCCACCGCCAGAAGGCTCCCCCAGACGATCATCCCTGTCCGTAATCTTTTTGCGCGTTCTTCGATAAAATCATAATACTTCTGCTCACCTGCTGTCCGTATACTCATACCCGGCTCCTTTCTGGTCATATGGCTGTTCCTCCCCCCCTTTTTTGGCGGGAGGGGTGCGCACATTATCGTATCCGCTCCGGGAATCCGATCTTCTTCTGTACCTTCCGCAGAGTCTTATTGGAGAAATACTGCGCCTTCTCTGCATTATCCTTGATAATTCCGTCAATATATGCCTTATCCTTCTCAAGCCTTGCGACCTCCTCCTGCAGCGGCTTCAATACAGATATAACTGCCTCCCCCACTGCCGGTTTCAGTTCGCCGTAGCCCTTGCCGTCGAATTCTTTTACCACCTCTTTTGGCTTCTTTCCTGTACAGGCGCTGTAGATATCGATCAGGTTCTTCACTCCCGGCTGCTCGTCGCGATACAGAATCTGTGCCTCGGAATCCGTCACCGCGCGTTTGCATTTGCGCATGATCGTATCCGGATCATCCATCAGGTAGATGCTGGCGTTGGGATTCTCATCCGACTTCGACATCTTCTTAGAGGGATCCTGGAGACTCATGATCTTGGCTCCTACCTTCCCGATATATGCCTCCGGTATGGTAAATACATTGCCGTAAATGTTATTAAACCGCTCTGCAATGTCCCTGGTGATCTCAAGATGCTGCATCTGATCCACCCCAACCGGAACCACATCCGCCTGGTAGAGCAGGATATCTGCCGCCATCAGTACCGGATAAGTAAATAATCCGGCATTGATATTGTCCGCATGCTTCGCAGACTTATCCTTGAACTGGGTCATACGGTTCAGCTCTCCCATATAGGTAAAGCAATTCAGGATCCATGCCAGCTCCGCATGGCCGGACACATGTGACTGGTAATAGATACAGTTTTTCCTGGGGTCAAGCCCCGCCGCAATATACAAGGTAAGAAGCGCTCTTGCCCGCTTTCTCAAAACAGCCGGATCCTGTCTTACCGTGATGGAATGCATATCTACCACGCTGTAGAAGCACTCATACTCGTCGCTTAAGGTCACCCAGTTCTTCAACGCCCCCAGGTAATTCCCCAGAGTCAGATTCCCGGTTGCCTGCATGCCGCTGAATAATACTTTCTTATCATTGATCATTTTTATTTCCTCCATATATATCCATTATTAGCTCTTCACAATTCTGGTCAGTCCTCCCAGGGCTCCACCTCGTCATCATAGTAAGCTACATTCTCCGAGACGACAGACGGCCTGCCGTCAACCACTTCTACCTCCGTAACCGCACAGTTCTTATGTACACCCCCGCCCCAGTATTCTGCAAGCGGCCTGCCCTTGATATTATTCAAAAGTCCCGCAAGAGCAGCACCGTGCGTCGTGATCAGGATGTTGCTGTCCTGGTACTCTTCTTTCTTATACAGCTCTTCAAGGAATTCACCGGTCCGCTTCCTGACAGCGGCAAAATCTTCTCCCCCGGACGGCGCCTGGTATCTCTCTGGCCCGTCGAAAAAACGCCTGAACTCCTCCGGGAGATCCCACCCGCTCTTCGAACAGCACCTTCCTTCAAATTCGCCGAATGCCATCTCTATGATCCTCTCATCTTCTATAACCGGAGTCTTTCTTTCCTTAAGAATCAACTCTGCCGTCTCCCTTGCCCGGGATAACGGACTCGTGTAACATACATCAAAGGATATACCGGCAAGCCCCAAAGCCGTCTTTTCGGCAAGCCTCCTTCCGAATTCATTCAACGGAATATCTACCTGCCCCTGAATTCTTCTTGCTTTGTTCCAATCGGTCTCTCCGTGTCTAACCATATATAGCCTCATATTCACGCCTCCTAAGAATTAAACATCTGTTAGTATATCATATATCTGAATATTTTCCATATGCAGACTGGTAAAAACTACCAAATTTTCGGATTTTCTATAAAATGAGTTGCATCCTCTATCGATATATGATAATGTTGCCGTAACGGAACAGAAACTATACATCATCAACTACACAAATTGGAGTGATAACTATGACATTAACATCACCTCATACAACAGATAAGATGCAATACGAAGATACCTGTTTATTTCAGATGCTGGATAAGGGATTCTGTGATATGGAAGCGGGAAGGGAGCTGCCTTTGGCCGATGCATTTCGGAAGGTTACCGAACTAAGGGAGCATCGAAGGAATGCAAGAATATAACATTCTGCTTACACAGGAATCAATTCATGACATCGCAGATATCACTGAATACATAGAGATCCGTTTCGGCTCTGTCTGCGCAGATCGGTTTCAGGCGCGGCTCAAAAAAGAGATTACACAGCTTAGTTATATGGGTGGCATGTTTTGCCATACACAGATCTTCTATAAAGGTCATGCCATCCATAAAAAGCTTTTTCCACCTTCTATCATATTCTATATCATCAAAGAATCCCCATATGAAATCCATATACTCCGTATTTTACGCAATGAATGCAACTGGAAGAACATATTGAGCAATGGCCATCTTTACACATATCCTGATTAATCTTTTAAAATCCTTATTCATTTTATTTCTATCTATAAAAAACATCGGTATCATATCTCCTGAATTCACACAAATCCATAGTAAATCCCCAGAAAAAGTGCTATAATAATCCGGTATGAAACTTATATATTACCAGACAATATTATAAAAGGAGCGTAACCATGGAAAAGATCACAAGCTTTACAATAGACCATCTGCGCCTGATTCCGGGACTCTATGTATCCCGCATTGACCAGGTAGCGGGTCATCCTGTCACCACTTTCGATATCCGCATGACGAATCCCAACGAGGAACCCGTCATGAACACGGCCGAAGTACATACCATCGAACATCTGGCAGCGACTTTCCTGCGCAATCACGAGACATACGCCGACAAGACCATCTACTTTGGACCGATGGGATGCCGGACAGGCTTTTATCTGCTGCTTGCGGGAGAATATACCTCCAGGGACATCGTACCATTGATGACCGAGATGTTCACCTTTATCGCCGATTTTGAGGGGGATGTCCCCGGTGCATGCGCCAAAGACTGCGGCAACTATCTGGATATGAATCTTCCGATGGCAAGATACCTGGCACGCAGGTACCTCAGGGAAGTCCTCACGGATATCCCGGACGAACGGCTGAACTATCCCGCATAGCGACAGACCGTTACAACGCCTGACAATATGGCAAAGGAACCATAATCAACACAGCGCTATCCGCCAAGAACTGCCGGATATAACCTTACAGTGTGATCTGCATCCGTTATCTTCCGGCAGCTCTTTTATTACAAGCCACGACAGCTCCCTACCGGCCACGAACCGTAACACGTCCGGCTCATAACACTTCAGGACAATTCTTTACTCTTCCAGACAGGTAATCTGGCACATCTTCATCGCTTCCAATGCATTCTTATGACTTTCGGGCGTCACTCCTGCACAGCAGCTCCCATCCACAATAATCGGCACCTCCGGTATGAATGCCTTTGCGATCATCGCGTTAGAGATCACACAGATATCCGTACAAAGCCCTACAAATGTAACAGACTCGACTCCGCCCATGGCACGCAGTTTATACTCCTCGTTCATAACCCGCAGCACGCTTCCAAGGTGCGTACTTCCAAACGTCGGCTTATCGATCGGATCTTCTTTGCACAGTGCTTTAATCTCAGGATGCAGTTCCCATCCCTTTGTTCCTTTCACACAGTGGACAACCGGCAGCTTCTTCCCTTCCTGGGTCTCCAGATAATTTTCTTCATGGGTGTCCCTGGTATACAATACCTCTCCCTCGAAATTCCGGATTTTCTCTGCCACCCTTGGGACGATCTCTACTGCTTCTTTCGTTCCAAGCGCACCGTCGATAAAATCATTCTGCATATCTACCACTACTAAAACATGCATACCCATACCTCCTGCTTTATTACTTTTTCACCGGCCATCCGTTCATCCCTTACTCCATATTTCCCGGGAATCTCGGGATGCCGTCGAAGCCGGCCTTCAGATCCTCATCCGTCGGGATATAGTCTGTCATCTCTCCATTATGGAACTTCTCATAAGCCACCATATCAAAATATCCCGTACCTGTCAGCCCAAATACGATGGTCTTCTCCTCACCGGTCTCTTTACACTTCATCGCCTCATCAATGGCAACCTTGATCGCATGGCTGCTCTCCGGCGCCGGCAGGATTCCTTCCACTCTCGCAAACTTCTCCGCTGCCTCGAATACAGCCGTCTGCTCTACGGATCTTGCCTCCATATATCCGTCTGCATAGAGCTGTGACAGGATAGAACTCATACCGTGATATCTCAAACCTCCTGCATGGTTTGCCGACGGGATAAATCCGCTCCCCAGCGTATACATCTTCGCCAGCGGACATACCATACCCGTATCACAGAAATCATACGCATAGATGCCTCTGGTCATGCTCGGACAGGATGCCGGCTCTACCGCGATAAAGTGATAATCCTTCTCGCCTCTCAATTTCTCGCCCATGAACGGAGAGATCAGACCTCCAAGATTAGATCCGCCTCCGGCACACCCGATTATAATATCCGGTGTGATCCCGTATTTGTCCAATGCACGCTTGGTCTCCATGCCGATGACCGACTGGTGAAGCAAGACCTGATTCAGTACACTCCCAAGTACATACCTGTATCCTTCGCTTCCTACCGCGACTTCTACCGCCTCTGAAATGGCACACCCAAGGCTTCCTGTCGTCCCCGGATGCTCCTTAAGGATCTTCCTGCCCACCTCTGTTTCCGTAGACGGGGACGGCGTTACGCTGGCTCCGTATGTCCGCATCACCTCACGGCGGAACGGCTTCTGTTCGTAAGAACACTTTACCATGAATACCTTACAGTCCAGATCCAGATACGAACATGCCATAGAAAGCGCTGTTCCCCACTGTCCGGCTCCCGTCTCGGTGGTCACACCCTTTAACCCCTGCTTCTTCGCATAATAGGCCTGCGCGATAGCGGAATTCAGCTTATGGCTTCCGCTGGTATTATTTCCTTCGAATTTATAATAGATCTTTGCCGGGGTCTGAAGCTTCTCCTCCAGGCAGTATGCGCGTACCAGCGGCGCCGGCCGGTACATCTTATAGAAATCTACGATCTCCTGCGGAATATCAATATATCGGTTATCATTATCCAATTCCTGCCGCACCAGCTCCTCACAGAATACGCCGGACAGCTCTTCTGCCGTCATAGGCTTTAACGTTCCCGGATTCAGAAGCGGCGCCGGCTTATTCTTCATATCCGCACGTACATTATACCATTGCTTTGGCATCTCACTCTCTTCCAGATAGATTTTGTAAGGGATTTTCTGTTCACTCATTTTCTCGTTCTCCTTTCACTACTCAGGGACGGGGTATTTTTTCTGCGCATAAAAAATACCCTTATCCCACACAACAAACATTGCTGGGACAAGAGTAATTATCATCAACTCCTGCGGTGCCACCCGGCTTGGTATCTTATCTACCCACTCATGCGTACCATCATACGCGTAATTTGTTAACGGAGTACTCTCTCCGGCTTGCTTACCCGCTCTCCTGTACAGGATGACCAAACGCTTCAGCTCGCCCTCAGAAGCCCATTCCCATCAGCTTTAACCTGCCGCAATTCCACCGCCTGCAGCTCTCTGTAAGGCAAATATCCAACGGTACTTACTCTTCCTCATCGGTTTAAAAGAACTTTACCACAGCAGTACGCCAATGTCAAGACCTTTTTTTAGATAATAATGCACACCAGGCCGCCATTGCTGTCATTTACGATCTTCTGCATGGTATTCTGCAGCTTCTCCTGACTCTCGTCATTGATCATCGCCATCTTATTCTGCATCCCGTCCATCACCAGCTCCTCGATGGATTTTCCGAAGATATTCGTACCCCAGATTCCCTCCTCGCTCTCTTTCGCATCCTTGATATAGCGGATCAGGTCCTGCGCCTGCTGCTCATTTCCCACGATCGGCGCAATCTCTGTCTCAATATTTGCACGGATAAGATGAATGGAAGGTGCTTCCGAATGGATCTTAACTCCGTATTTGTTCCCCTGCTTGATGATGGTGGGCTCCTCCAGAGTAATTTCGTCTTTTTTGGGACTGACCACTCCATACCCCCTCACCCGTACCGATGCAAATGCATCCCGCACTCCTTCGTACTCTGCTTTCAATTCCGACAGATTCTTCATGGCTGCCACCAACTCGTACTGTCCTGCAATATGGGTGCCGGTCAGCTCGCTTAACATCTCGTAGTAGAATTTCTCAGCAACCGCAATCCGCACCTTCACACACCCTGTATCCATCTCGATATGGTCTACTTTCATCTCTTCGATATAATTGCATTCCGGCATCTCGATTCCGGCCACCGCATCCCTGATCTCTCCAAAAGCATTTAGTATGTCCTTGATATGTACTAACAATTCCTGTTTGATCTTATGGTCTCTTGGCAGCATTTCCACCCATTTGGGGATGAAGAACTGTACCTCGGAAACCGGAAATTCATACAGCACCGCTTCCATGATTCGGGTGATATCTTCTTCTTTTAACTGTTCACAGTTCACCGGGATTGCGCGCACGCCATACTGCTGTTCACATTCTTCTGCCATCTGCTTCGCATCATCGCCAAAAGGCTTCTTGGAATTCACCAGCACTACAAAAGGTTTTCCGATGCTTTGCAGCTCCCGTATGGTCTTCTCGGTTCCCTCTCTGTAATTCTCCCGGGGAATATCCGTGATACTGCCGTCTGTCGTAACTACGATCCCAATAGTAGCATGGTCATGGATGACTTTGCGTGTTCCGATGCCCGCCGCCTTGGTAAATGGTATCTCATGATCAAACCATGGTGTCTTAACCTGGCGTTCCTCTCCTCCTTCCACATGCCCGGATGCCCCTTCTACCATATACCCGACACAGTCGATCAGTCTGACCCGCACCTTCACATCCTCCGACAGTTTGATCTCGGCCGCTTCTTTGGGAACGAATTTGGGCTCCGTTGTCATAATGGTACGTCCTGATGCAGACTGCGGCAGTTCATCCCTGGTCCTTGCTTTCCCGTGTTCGTCTTCCATGTGCGGCAATACCAGAACGTCCATAAACCGTTTGATAAAAGTAGACTTGCCCGTCCTGACCGGTCCTACAACCCCTATGTATATCTCTCCGTTCGTCCTTGCCTGTATGTCCTTGTACAAATGATATTGCTCCATGCTCTAAGCCCCTTCCATTCATGCTGATAGAATATATGCACCCGAAATATCATTTAGACTAGTTTTTTGTATTTGATATTGTATAAAATATTTGTTAAACTAAAACCAGATAACGAATCAAAAATCAGCAGGAGAATCTTATATGAATACAGTAAAAATAAGAAATCTGGAACTGGGCACAGGCATCCCGGCAATCTGCATCCCTAACGTGGGCAGAACAGAAGAAGAGATCCTTTCCCTGACAAGACAGTATAAAAAGATGCATATGGATCTGATGGAATGGCGGGCAGACTGGTTTGACGATATAGAAAGACAAGAACGTGTAACAGAAGTCCTGAGAGAAATACGGGCCGTTCTTGATGACACGCCCCTGCTATTCACCTTCCGCACCCGGAAGGAAGGCGGCGCCCGCGCAATGGATACCAAAGCTTACATAACACTGAATAAAGCTGTCGCAGCTACGGGCATGGCAGACCTTATCGATGTGGAGCTCTTCACCGGAGATGCCATCGTAAAGGATCTGATCTCCTTCATTCACAAACATCACACCAGGGTGGTGGCCTCCAACCACGATTTTAACAAAACACCTGCCAAATCCGATATCCTGTACCGGCTGAGAAAAATGCAGGATATGGATGCGGATATAGTTAAGATTGCAGTAATGCCGCAAAGCAAAAGGGATGTCCTTACTCTCCTTGCCGCGACAGAAGAGATGGTTTCCGATTACGCAGACCGGCCGGTCATCACCATGTCTATGTCCGGTCTTGGCAGCATCAGCAGAATCTCCTGCGAAGTATTCGGCTCCTGCCTGACCTTTGGAGCCGGGGCGGCAGCATCCGCACCGGGACAGATTGCGGCGGACCAACTGCACCGCATGCTGTTAAGCGTCCATGACGCTTTGTAAGTACTCGTCGTCAGAAGACAGATGCGGCCATGCATGTATCCGCAAGATGAAGAATCAATAAATGCGCCGGATAGAAGATGTAGAAGAAATACTGCATCTTCCTTCCCCGTTCTCCGTTATACAGCATGACAGGGATCACAGCCAGCGCACCATACAGCTGCAGACGGTTCTCCCACAGAAAATTCCAGAATATCCCGCCAGCCGCCTTAAGACACAGATGCTCCCGGAACAGATAGAAAAGACTGATCAAAAGAATGCCTTCATACCCATAGTCCACCCGGAGGACTTCCGCAAGCCACATAACCAGCAGGATCTCCGCCGCCTTCACCGGCCATTGGCCGCTCTTCTCTAACAGATACAGAAGGACAATCCCCAGAAACAGCGTAAAGAATATATTCTGCCGTTCAAAGTCCAGTATATTGCCATGGAATGTCAGATCATAAGGAACTTCGGAGATCAACGCAAAAACTCCAAGCCTTAACATATATAATCTTACATTATGCGTGTGGCAGAATCCTTCTGTCAGCAAAAAACAAAAGATTGGAAAGGCCAGCCGCCCTATCATGCGCAAAACTAATTCCTGCGGGAACAACACTGCCCCGATATGGTCCACCGTCATCGTGATGATCGCGATCCATTTAAGCTGATACGATGTCAGCCCTGCCTTTTTTAGTATCTTCTCCATATTCTTCCCTGCCAACGATAATCATGATCGTACGTTCCCTGAGAACCACCATGCGCTGATTCTCAAGAAGCTCTGCCGTATCAAGAATCCCCTCCTCCGTCGAGGCTGTCCGGTACCACTTTTTATTTTTAGGAAGTGCGGGCAGCGCAAAGGAGTGTTCGATCCAATGCATATTATAAGCAACAAAACAATCTTCCCCGCCAACGGCCGCACCGCTGTAATAGACGCCGAGTTGCCTGCTGAACACTTCCGACGGTGCTCTCCACGCATTTTCCCCATGGTAAGATACGTCCGGGACCCCGCAGCTTACCTGATCGATACCGCACATCTCTTCCCTGGGCCAAAAGACCGGGTGGTTCTTCCTGATCTCTATCAGCCGCTTTACAAAGTCATGAAATTCCTGGTTCTTCTCCAGCCTGCTCCAGTCTGTCCATCCCACAGGATTATCCTGGCAATATACGTTGTTGTTCCCTTTCTGAGAATTTCCAAACTCATCCCCTGCAAGGATACAGGGCGTCCCCTGTGCCAGAAGCAACAGGAAAAACGCATTCCTCATCTGACGGTTCCTAAGTCCCACGATCGCTTTCTTTCTCGTTGGACCCTCCGCTCCGCAGTTCCAGCTGTAATTATACTCCGGACCGTCCTGGTTATGCTCCCCGTTCGTCTCATTGTGTTTTCTGTCATAGGACACCAGGTCATTCAATGTAAAACCATTCTGATTGGTAATACAATTGAATATCCCATCCTTACCGGAGCTGTGGCGGAGCCAGTACATCACTCCTTCCACCATTCCTTCGTCTCCTTTGAGGAAACGGCGCATCACCGTCTGAAAATCAATCTGATGGACCATGATCTTCGTCTTCTTCAATATGGGATCTGCATAGATAGCCTCCATCGGTGCGATCCGGGGATTCAGGATGAATCCGTCTATATGGTACTCGATCATATAGTACCGCAGGCACTCCTCCATCATCTGTTTAGACACCTCTTCCGTAAAAGGCATCTCAAGAATCACTTCTATTCCTGCTTTATGGCAGGCCTTCACCATGTCCTTCAACTCCCGCACCGCATCCCTGGAACTTGCATAGGAGCTCTTGGGCGCAAACCAGTAGGCAGAGCCATATCCCCAGTAATTCCGATACTGCTGACATTCTTCAAAATCGTAGACAGGCATACACTGTATCTGGTTGATCCCCAGATCCTTCAGATACGGAAGCTTCTCGACTACCCCAAGAAATGTCCCTCTGTTCCTGACTTTGGAAGAAGCATGCCTGGTAAATCCCCGGACATGCAGACTATACGCAATAATACTGTGATAGGGCAGACATAACGGCTCGTCTTTCTCCCAGTCATACTCTTCATCATACAGGACCCCTCTTACTTCATGCTTCTGGATATCGCATTCCCGTCCCCAGGTTCCCCGTCCGTCAATTGCTTTCACATACGGATCCACCACAACTTCGCCGTCAATCCGGTAATTGTATTCATATTTCGATGGTTCCATCCCCTCCAGCGCGAGATAACGCACTTCACCGATCTCCCTGTTCATCTCATATACGGCAGATGGTTTCTTTGCTTTGTTCCGGTATAATAATAATTGACACTCCTTCTCCTGCGGTACCGCCACAGAAAAATTCACTGTATTGCCTATCATCGTAGTTCCTAACGGTAAGGGCCGCCCCTGTATCTCCTTCATGCCTAATCCTTCCTGCTATCACTGGTACATGGTTCTAATCGCCTTTCACCCAATGTACATAGCGCTCTACTGCCATCCGTCTACTCCATACATATCAACATTATCTTTATCGATCATAAAAACTTCTTCGTATATCTCTTTCTCATAATCTTCGCCGTTCATCATGTTTATGGCTGTCTTTGCAGCGGTTTTCCCCATGCTGATCGGCGACTGTGCCGCCGTCCCGGCAATCTGTCCGTTCATCTTCTTTAATTCTTTCTTAATATCCGGCGATCCGTCCACACCATAGATAATGATCTGCTTAAGACCTGCCAGATTCACCGCCGTCTTCGCCGCAACTGCCAACTGGTCATTCCCGCACATAATCGCCGTCACATCCGGGAATTCTTCTACAATCGACTTCGCCGCTTCCAGCGCCTTCTCAAATTCACCGTTCGTATCTTCCCTCCTTACAACCTCAAATCCCTTCTGTGCCATTGCAATCGCTTCCTCAAATCCCGTAATACGGTCATTGATCGAATTCTGCGTAGGACATTCCAGGATCGCCACTGTTCCTCCTTCCGGACACTTCTCTATCAGATCCTGCCCGCAGATATACCCTGCCTCCCTGTTATCTGATCCAATATATGCATCCACATAATCCATCTCTTTCACCTGAGTATCTACATTGATAATCTTAATCCCCGCTTCCTTAAGGGATTCTAAAGACGGTGTAATCTTCTCCCAGTCCACCGGGCACAGGAAGATGGCGTCGATTCCTTCCCCGATCATCTCCTCTATCTGTTCTGCCTGCAGATTCGGGTCTGACGCCGGATCCTTTGTGATCAGGCTGCAATTTCCTTCTTCCTTAAGTTTCTCCCTGATTGCCGACTCCAATGTGATAAAATACGGATTCTCCATATCGATTCCTGTGAAACCAAACACGAATTCACCCTCATCCGACGTCTCTTCCTCCAGAGACTCTTCGGCTACTGCATTATCTTCGGGTGTCCCCACATTCTTCTTACATGCAGATAATCCGAAAATACATACGAGTATTAAGACTAATCCCCCTAACACGCCCTTCTTTCTCATAGTCGTTCTCCTCCTCGTCTCATCCTCCTTTATTCTACAACATTTTTGTGTATTTGACTAGTACATCCTTCTTGCATTTTATATCGCCGTCTGGTACAGTTAATGTATCTATCAAACAAAGGAGACGGATACTATGGATGAATACATGACAGTTGAACTGACTCTCGACAATGATGAGGTCGTTCAATGTGCAATCTTGACTTTATTCGAGGCTGCCGGAAAGGAGTATATCGCCCTGCTCCCGATGAATGAAGACGGTGATACCGAGGACGGTGATGTATACCTCTACCGGTATATTGAGACAGCCGATGGAGAACCTGAACTCGAGAATATCGAAGATGATGAGGAATACGAGATTGCCGCAGATGCTTTTGACGAATGGATGGATACGCAGGAATTTGAAGAGTCAGCAGATGAGTAATTCGTCAATAAAACGGGAAGGACTTAAGTCTTTTCCGTTTTTCTCTTTTACATAACTGATGATAAGCTTCCTCTTAGCCCTTGTCATCGCCACATAGAACAGGCGCCTTTCTTCCTCCAGGGCATCCTGCATCTTCGCTTTCTTATAAGGAGTGCATCCCTCATTCGCCTCAATGATGAAGACCAGTTCATATTCAAGCCCCTTCGCTCCATGCATGGTCATCAGCGCAACCCCGCGGGCATCGGCGCTCACCTGGCTCTTTTTCTCCTTTTGTCTCTTAAGTACTTCCCTGTAATGCTCTACATGGGCAAACCATTCCTCCAGCGTCCGATATCCTCCGGAATTCTGCTGGATTTCCTCGAGGATTGCAAAAAGCCCCTCCTTGGGAATCCCCCGCCCGTCTGCGTATTCATGTAAGAATCCGTCATACCCGATTCCCTTTCGGATATACTGGATCGCCGCATAAGGCGTCTTGTCCCGGAGCATCTTCATATCCCATTCCAACTGATCGATCCTATCCATCATCCACCCTTTATCACAGTAAAATTTACGCAGAGACTCATAAGTCACTTTCTCATCGGCCATACTGTCACGGCCGATATACCGCTTCGGCCTGTTTACAATCCTGAGGAAATCTTTCCTCTCTCCATGACCCTGTGCCAGACGAAAATAACTCATAATATCTGACGCAATGAAATGATCATACAGGCTTTGTATCTTTTCTTTCATTACAAACGGCACCTGATGTTCTGCCAGCACCTCGGACAATGCCCTTGCGTCTGCAGCCGTCCGGTACAGCACCGCCATCTCCCCGTAAGGGATCCCGGCATTCTGGTATTCCCTGATCCGTCCTAAGACATATCTTCCCTCCTCGACGGGATCCTTAACCTCCTGCACATGAATTGTCTCCCCTGTGCCTTTATCTGTACGGATCTTTTTATCATAGCGCTCCTCATTATGTGCGATCACTCTAAGGGCGCCGTTGACAATATGAGCCGTAGAGCGATAGTTTACATCCAGAAGAATTCTTTCGGCATCCGGATAATCCCTGCCGAATTCTATCATGATCCCCGGCTTTGCACCCCGAAACCCATAGACCGACTGATCATCATCTCCTACTACGAACAGATTATTTTCCGGAGCAGCCAGCATACGCACTACATCATATTGCGCCTGATTCACATCCTGGAATTCATCCACAAGAATATAGCGGAACTTTGCCTGCCATTTTTTCAGGATATCCGGCCGTTTTAGAAACAAATCCCGGCACATAACGAGCATATCTTCAAAATCAATCTTCCGAAGCCGCTTCTTTTCTCTCTCATAGCCATGATAGAGCCTGCGAAAACGTTGCTCTCCATATGCTGTCGAGATATAACTCTCTATATTGTAACAGTTATTCTTGACATTTCCGATCTCCGCTGTCAGCTCCTTAAGGTACTCCTTCTCATCCTCGGCCTGGTTCAGTTCTTCCCACTCAAGCTTCTCTGCTTCCTGTCTGATAAGAGTATCTTTCTCCTCATCCGGCAGGAGATTTGCCTGATTCAGCCCATAGGCCCACTTTAAGATGCCGTAATAAATCCCGTGGAATGTGCCGAAGGTCACCGGAATTCCTGTTTTCCCCATCACTTTGCCAAACCGTTCCTTCATCTCTTTCGCAGCATACTTTGTAAAGGTAATGACCAGAATTTCTTCTGGCCTTACCTTATATTGTGTAATCAGATATTCGATTCTTTTTGCTATGGTAAGAGTTTTCCCTGAACCGGGACCGGCAAGAACCATACACGGTCCGTCTCTGTGGGCGACTGCCCTTTGCTGAGCGCGATTCAAACTCATAGATTCCCCTTCAATAATTCAATTCCTCTTTTGATCCTCTGTAAGGATTCTTCCTTGCCAAGAATCTCCATAATCTCTGTTGCCCCGCCCGGAGTATTCTGTTTCCCGGACACCGCCGTCCTCACCGGCCACATCACGAACCCGGTCTTATATCCCTTCTCATCCACATACTTCTTCAGAACGGCAAATAACGCATCATTGCTATAGTCTTCCTGGGCCTCAAGAAGAGGCAGCACTTCCGTGAGCACCTCTAAGGACTTCTCTTCGTTCGTCTTCATCTTCTTGTGGCAGTACATGGAAGTATCATACTCTGGAAGCTCTTCAAAGAAGTCTATCTGCTCTCTGATATCCGGAAATACTTCTATCCTGGTCCTTACTAAGCCCGCGATCTTCCTAAGGTCGCAGTCCCTTGTCACAATCTCCCTGATATAAGGTTCCGCCATCTGATAAAAACGTTCTTCCCCCATGGCCTTAAAATACTCACCATTCATCCATCTAAGCTTCACAATATCAAATACTGCAGGTGATTTGCTCATATGGCGGTAATCAAACTCCTTCACCAGCTCCTCAAGCGAGAAGATCTCCTGATTTCCCGGCGGGCACCATCCAAGCAGCGCCACATAATTGACAACAGCCTCCGTGAGAAATCCCTGATCGATCAGATCCTCGTAGGAAGAATGGCCGCAGCGCTTGCTTAACTTCTTATGGTTCTCATCTGTAATCAGCGGACAATGCACATACGTCGGAATCTCCCAGCCAAATGCTTCATATATCTTATTATACTTCGGTGCAGAAGACAGGTATTCATTCCCCCGCACAACATGAGTGATCCCCATCAGATGGTCGTCGATGACATTGGCAAAATTATAAGTGGGATACCCGTCTGATTTGATCAGGATCAGATCTTCAAGCTCTTCATTGGGCACGGTAATCTCCCCATAAATATCATCCTGAAAGGTCGTGGTTCCTTCTGTCGGCATATTAAACCGGATTACATATGGCTTGCCTGCCTCAAGGTTCGCCTCTACTTCTTCCCTGCTAAGACCAAGGCAATGCTTGTCATAGACAACAATCTCTGTCCCGCCGTCTTCCGACACGCTGCTCTTCAAAGTTGCCAGCCTCTCCTTATCACAGAAACAGTAATAGGCGTCCCCCTGCTCGATCAGCTGCTTTGCATACTTCAGATACAGTCCGGACGCATTTCTTTCACTCTGTACATACGGACCGACTCCGCCGTCTTTGTCCGGTCCCTCATCATGGACAAGTCCGGTCTCCTCCAAAGTATGATAGATAATGTCAAGCGCTCCCTCCACGAACCGTTCCTGGTCCGTATCTTCGATCCGCAGCATAAAATCTCCGTCCTCATGCTTCGCGATCAGGTATGCATAAAGCGCTGTCCTTAAATTCCCCACATGCATTCTTCCGGTAGGGCTTGGTGCAAATCTCGTTCTTACTCTGCTCATGTCTAATCTCCTAATTCTTTCCGTATTCTCTCTAACATCTCATCCGCTCTTTCATGGATGACAATATCGGCAAACCGATCCGCATGATGTGAATTCTCATTCACCAGGATCAATTTGTCACCGTCATAGTAGTCAATCAACTGGCTGCACAGATGAGAACTTAAGGTAGTCCCAAGGACTAACAATACTTCTGCCTTCTGAATCTCTTCCGCGGCTCTGGTAATCACACCGTTATCTACCATCTCCCCAAACAGGCATACCTTTGGCCTTACCGGAGTCTTACAGTTTTCACACAGCGGTACCCGCACCGAATCCCTTATGTACTCCATCGGGTATTTACGCCCGCAATGAGGACAGAAGTTATCATACACGCTGCCGTGAAGCTCTATTACATTCTTACACCCTGCTCTTTTGGGGAGTCCGAAGATACGCCTGGTAATAATCGACTGAAACAGCCCTCTCCTTTCCATCTCCGCCATCAAAAAGAAACCCTTCCCCGGCGGCTTATCCAGCTGGCTCAAAAGCTCATTGCGGTAAAAATCAAAAAACTGAACCTTACGGGTTGAATAAAAAGCGCTCGAGAACATCTCTTCCATAGAGTAGCCATACTTCTGTTCTATATCGTAAGACTTCTCTCCATCCCTGAGAGATGGATAACCGCTTTCAAGCAACATGCCAAATCCGCTCAAAACCGTCGTATATTTACTTTCCTGCAGAATCTGAAGCAAATTTCCCTCTAACATATGCTCACCTTCCTTTAAACTGCTCCATGTGCTTTTTCACATTGTAACACAGATACCGAATATCCATCAACCTTTTCTGGTTTTTCTTTGCTTCCAGTAGAGAGGCTGAAAATATTTTCTCGGCAATGAAACAACGAATACGATCGCAAGCACGATTGCAAACGCAACCTTCGCAGACTCTATCCCTCTTCTTCCGGCCTCCGTAAGCTCGTTGTTGACCAGATAGAATACTGTATAGTAAACCCCTGCTCCCGGAACCAGCGGGATGATCCCGGAGATCAGAAAGATCGTGATCGGACATTTCATGATAACCGTTAATATCCTGGACAGCAGGACCACCACCAGCGTCCCGCAAAAAGACGCCGTTGCGGCAGATCCTCCGTAAACTGCCACAATATGATACATCAGCCACCCCGAAGCTCCGGTACATCCGCAGCACAGATAGAATCGCCTGGGAACATTGAATAAAACCGCAAAAGCGACGGTCCCTACAAACGGGCAGATCACATTCATGATAAAATTATGTATCACAGTATCAGGCCTCCCCCTATCTTATTATATACGCTGAGTGTAAAACCCACGCCCACCGCGATATAGACAAACACCAGCAATGCATCGATCATCCGAACCGTACCCGAGAGAAAATCACTGTCCGCGATATCCCTGATCGCATTCACAAACGCAAGCCCCGGTATCAGCGGCATAATCGAACCGATGATCATCCCGTCTATCTTAAGCCCCGGAAACGGCAGATGAAGAGCCAGAAGAGCCAGAACCGTGATCAGCACTCCGCCCAGGATATTCACAAGCATCTTGGAGATACTATACTTTTTCGCCGTCAGAACCCACATATACAGGATACAGCCGATAAAGAACGTAATCACGCTCTCAAGTGCCGTCGCCCCCAGAAGATAGCCAAAGCTCGCACTACCCATACCCGCTGCGAGCACTTGAAAATAGCTCCGCTTGGCCGGCATCTGATCGATCTTCCGAAGTCTTTCCTTCGCTTCCTCTATACTGACAAATCCGCCGGCAATCTCTCTCGACAGTTCATTGACTTCCGCAACGATCCCCAGATGCGAAGATGACAGAGGTATCTGCTTTACCTTCGTATACGCCTCTTCTACGCCATTCTCCGCACTGACGAAGATCCCATGGCTCAGGATAAAGGTATCCACATATTCTACATGGAAGCTGTTGCAGATCCTGGTGATCGTCTCATCCACACGGAATATCTCCGCACCGTTTTTAAGCAGGATTCTCCCTGCTTCCAGGGCCAGGTCTACCACTTTCTTTACATCGACTTCCGAGTCAAGCTGCTTCTTCAGATAGATCATATCCGTAAGCCTTACGCCGTCGTCATATATCGGTTCCTTATAATTCTCGGTGAAAAAATTGGCCACAATATGAGAATGTATGAATCCGCACTGTTCATAAAACTCCAGAGTTCTCTTGCAATTCCCGGTTCCTACGTACATCACATCACAGGTATTGCTATAATACTCACAGATATAATAAATCAAATGTTTCGCATAACCTTTGCCCCGTTCCTCTGTCCGGGTAGCTAAATTCTTCAGCTCACATTTGCGGTTCTTAAGCTGTTCCACAACGCAGACTGAACAGACATCTCCTCCATTGACCAGGACAAACATATCACTTTGATCCAGATATTTTTCGATCATATCCTCCTGCGGGTCAGCCAATAACAGCATATCCATATATTCATCTTTATTTCTCGTTATCTGCTGAATCTTCATATCCTGCCCCTCCTTCGCTTCCTCATTATATCATCAGAATTCTGAAAATTATAGGGTAATTTGGGAAATTTTAAAGGGATGAGCCTACTGTCGTGTCCACTGACACTGACATTCGTCTCATCCCCTTGCTTTTTCATCTGATTCTTATCTTCCCGCCGGATTGGCAAGTATTTCTCCTGATACGGCATATAATACGCCGTCTCTGCTGTAACAGCCAGGATTATCTTCCGCTGCTTCCACATACATCAGCGATGAAAACCGGTCGAATACACCAGTCTCGATATTGCAGATATTGGCCGGTATGTATACTTCCATAACCAGCCCGGCAATCGAATCCAATGCACCGCTGCGGATTCCGATGCATTTGTCACTCACCGGAAACATCAATATATCGTCTATAATCACGACCTGCTCTGTGCATCCTGTGATATAGCCTTCGCCATCGACCATAAAACCATCAATCACTTCCGGCTCAGCCTCTTCTGCCGGATCTTCTTCTCCTGTCTTGGACGGGTCCTCTGCGATCACGGTATCTGACTTCTCCGTCTCACCCGGTTTCTCAATATTATCCGGAACTGTGAGCCCTGGCTCCTCTGTGCTGCCCGGGTTTGTAATTCCCGGATCCTCTGTGAAGCCCGGATCTGTAATTCCTGGATTCTGAATTCCCGGATCCTCTGTGAAGCCCGGATCTGCAACTCCAGGATTCTTCGTAATCCCTGGGTTCATAATTCCCGGGCTCTCCGTGCTGCCCGGATCTGTGATGATTCCAGGTTTTGGCGGTGCATTCAGATTCCCGGCTGCGTCCGGGGCGTCAAACGTCCAGAAATTAACCGGTACATCCGTCACACTGACCATACTCTCTGATATTATGCCATTCTCTGCCGGTGCAGATTCCGTAACTTTGGGCTTTGGTAAATTTCCGGTGCTTACAAACTCCGTCCCTGATGCAGCCAAATCCATCTCCCTGCTTACTGCAAAGGGATTCTTCATCATTACAATATCTACATTCTCATAAACCCCGGGAAACTCTTCCACCGTATCCTCTGCCAAATTGAAAGACCTTACCGGCTCTGCCTTTAGATTTTCTCCCATGCTCTTCGTGTAATTTTGCACATTAAAATACAGGATGCAGGTAAAAACAAACACCAGGCATCCTCTCACCACCTGTTTCCAGGGCACGGCAAACGTACCCGGAATCTCTAATCTCAAAACCGCTTCCATAAAACTATTAACACCTTCCTTACACCCCCATTATAAAACCCGGCATAAGCAAAGAAAAGTGGCGTCTTGACACCACTTTTCTTCTAAGCCATACCTGTCCAAGGTGAACAGCCGTCGGAAGCATCCCGATACCCTGTACAATTCAATCTTTAGTTGATATATCCGGCCTTCTTAAGCTCTTCTTCTGCTTTCGCCAGATTTGCATCCGATACGCGGACGATCGGTCCGGTACAGCCCATTCCGCTTTCCGCATAGATATTGATCTTCCACAATGCCTTTACCGCATCCTCTAAGTCCATGACCTCAATACCTGCGATCTGAGCAGTTACAATCTCCTTCGGAGGTTCTTTTACCTCCTCTTCAGCAGCCGCCGGCTTCTGAGATGCTTTCAATGCGTCTAAGATATCCTTAAGCCCTGCCTTCTTCGCTGCTGCGAATTCTTCCTTCGCAACCTCAAATACCTTACCTTTTACAAGCTGTCCGGCATAGCGGATCGCGTTAGCGATTACCGGTGCGCCGCTTGCTCTGGAAACGATCATGACTAACTGCTCATAACCTTCTCCGATTCCCGGTCCATAACCAAAACCTGTCGCCTCAAAGCTTCCGCCTGTATTGAAGGAAGACAGCATCTTTACTAAGATATTACCGGTCAGGGAATCTGTTACCATAATGTCAGGAGACGCCTGCAATACATCATTTCCTCTCATGACGCACCCGCCGTCTGCCCTTCCGGACTCGGCAAACGCGATATCGTATCCCTTCTCCTGTAACTGCTTCAACGCCTTCTCTGTCTGGCGCGCACCGTCTACATTCAGGATACCTACGGTTGGATTCGCATTGCCGCACGCCTTTGCAGTGATAATTCCATAGATCGCATTCTTTATCATACCTTCGATACGGTCCGTACTGGAGGTTCCGGTCGTATTCGCGATGAACATCTCCTTTGCAGTAGCCGGTGTTACACAGCGTCCTACGGTAGATACGCCGATCGGGAATGGAAAATGCATGGTAACAGCAGCATCCACTTCTCCGTTTTTGAGCATCTCTTCCATACGGTCATGGCCTTCCTCGTCATTAGCCACCTTGATGGTTGTAACCCCTTCTGCTTCTAATGTTCCGATATAATATACATCTATTCCGTCTTTTGCCGCCTCTACAGCCGCCTTCATGGAGTTCTCTTCTCCATGCTCACTGCCCATACCCGTAAGAGCTACCTTCGGTCTCTTTCCAAAGCTTCCCGTCTCAAGACCCTGGGCCATCTCCATAAAGGTATCGGCAATCATTCTCTCTATATTATTTGCCATCGTCACCGTCCCCCTTACTCTGCAATCAGGGAAGCTGCGAAATCCTTCATCGCCTTTGCGATCAATCCCTTTACCTCTTCCTCAGAAACACCTGCAGCTGCCTCAGCCTCTGCCTTCGTATTTGCCTGGATCACGAAGGAAACACCATCGAATAAGTTCGTCATACGTCCAAGGAACAGACTTCCCTTTCCGATGATCATCGCATTCTTCATCTTACCTGCAAGAATATCCTCTCTTGCAAATCCAATGTAAGGTACACCTGACGGAATATGTCCCTGTGTCGGCGCCCATCCGGTTAAACCGTGGTTAGCACTGAAAGATGCAAGCTCTTTTCTGTCAAGTTCACCGCGTTTTACGGCCAGAGCCGCGATCATCTTATAGTTTGCCATCGGTACATCGCCTGCACCTGCCGGTTTTGTGATGTCCGGATTCTGCATCTCAGGTGAGAATTTGTCGATATCTGTAATCTTAAGCCCGGCTCTCTCAAGCGGATCAGCTACAAGGCTTCCGATAACATTCTGAGGTGCACTTCCGGTTCCAACAGTGTGGCGGCCCAGGATATCCAGATTGATCTCCGGGTTTACTCCGTCATTCTCTGAAAGGATCACACAGAAACCTGCCAGACAGTCCTCTAAGATTGGGAGACCTTTCTTCACATGGTCTTTGCCGTTCATACCAAGCTTCGCGGTACATCCGCCGGCAGTTACCGCTACACACTTGTACGCACCGGATTTTACCAGAGCTGCTGCTGAGATCAGTGCATGGGATGGTCCTGCACAGAATCCGCGGCTGTCGGAACCTGTCGCATTGCTAAGGCCCGCGATCTCTGCCGCCGCCTTTGCGAAGTTGCCGCCGCCTCTCTGATTCATATCACCGCAGGCTTCCTCTGCACAATCGATCACATACTCGATATCATCCTTATTAATTCCTGCATTTCTTACGCCATATAACAGAGCAAGTACACTTGATGCCTTACTCATCAGGTTCTCATGCATAACGTGGGCTGACAGGTTCACGTCGATATCATGTGCTCTCTTTACACATGCTACCAGCTTGCCTGCAACATAGATTCCCTCTGCATGCTCATCTTTTACTGCTGCTTCGATCTCAGCAAGATCCACGCCTGCTTCAACTCTTCCGGCAATATCATCTGTAATGATCGGATCTGCCGCAAACGCATCCTTATGTGCACTCACAAAATCCTTATCGATCTTGACAACTTCGAACTGGTCACATGCCTGTACCAGAAGGATGAACTCTTCCTCCGGCATAATCTCACCGTATTTTCCGTATCTCTCAGCGCCTTCCTTTACCTTGTCATAGTATGGGAATTCTACGCCTGCAAGGTCATCCGGTGTCGCATTGCCGATGTATACCTGGTTTGGCCAGTAATTCACACATTCCTCATAGGAACGCAGATGACTTTCCAGCTCCTTTAAGTATTCAGACTCCGGATTTACGATTCTCTCAGTTGTCTGGGTTGTTCCATTATATACCACCATCTGTGGTGTATGTGCGAGCACGTAGCTGGCACCTTTAATTACACTGTTCATTGTCTTATTTACCACCTTTCTTTTCTTCACATCGAAGGGTTTTGCATCCCGCCCGGGCATCGTATGTTCTCCTTCTCTCAAACATTCCGCCCGTCAGGAAGAAAAAAGGGGCAGACCCTGGTGGGTCACCATAGAGTCTACCCCGCTCTCAAATCTTATTTCTTACAAATACTTACAGAATTCATCTCTGATAGAACTCATCTCGCTGACGATATCGTCAACGTCAAGTACCATTTCCATCATACTAACCTGCTCATCATAAACAGCGTCATCGAATTCTTCCTTCATCTCTGGTTCACATACATGATATGTCGTGAGTCCAAGCTGGACCCCTGTCAATGGACCTGCGAATGTCGGGTCGCCTGCTGTTACAGTCTCTGCTGCAAGACCTGCAGCTTCGCCTTCTGCTGCACCCAGGATAACTACTACGTTCTCCGGGCCATACTCCTCAGCAAACTCCTTAACCCTCTTCTGATTCTCTAAGTCCATTGCGCCTGCGCTCGTTCAGACGAAACATTCCGTTGATGAAAAGATTACTTCTGCGCCGGCTGTCTTAACGCACTCTGCAATTGCCGGCCCTGGAATTCCATCACGGTCTCCGATAATTATTGCTTTTTTCCCTTCTAAAATAGCCATAATTATGCTTTCTCCTTTCTTGTGTGGTAAAAAACATTTTTTATGATAAAGAATTATATCTGAATTAGATATATTTCTGAATCATCGCTTCGATACTCTCCGGAGTTGCATCTTCCTTCACAACCTCTTCTACCTTCTGTCCATCCTTGTAAATAGCCATTACAGGAAGGCCAAGGATCTTCTGTCCGATTGCAAGGCGGCGTGCCTTTGTCGTATTCAGAGATGTGAATTTTAACTTGTCGCCATACTTATCTGCGAACTCATGTACCTTCGGCATCAAAGCCTGGCATGGTACACAACCGTCGCCGTAGAAGTCAACAAATACATAGCCCTCTGCCTCCAGAACCTCTGTCTGGAATGTGTTCTTATCTACATCTATCATTTCTATCATCCTCCTTTATTGATATTATGATATGGAAATCTTACTGTGTAACGGCAAGACCCCTATAAACGCGCTTCCGCTTGATAATATTATAAAGATAAGCGCGCTTATTTGCAAGAGTTTTATCAATATTTGGTATAACAATATACTTTTTAGAAGTAATCAGACATGCTTCTCTCTACCTGCACTGCTGCGATCGCTCCGTCAGCCGCTGCAGTCACCACCTGTCTTAAGCTCTTGATGCGGACATCTCCTGCCGCGTAAACGCCCGGAATATTGGTGTGCATATCTTCATCCGTCTTGATATATCCACGCTCGTCCATATCTATGATTCCCTCAAAGATCTTGGAATTCGGAACAGTTCCGATGAATCCAAACAGACCAAACATACCGTCGTCCTCGTCTGCTGTAACCTTCGTAAGTTCTCCGGTCTTCACATTCTTAACGGTCATCTCGGACAGGATCTCGTCTCCGCCAAGCTCCTCTACTACAGAATCCCACATGAATTCAAGCTTCGGATTCTTGAACGCCTTCTCCTGAATTGACTTCGCTGCACGAAGTTCATTCCTTCTGTGGATAATGGTTACTTTTCTTGCGAATTTCGTCAGATACATAGCTTCCTCAACAGCAGAATCTCCGCCGCCTACTACATATACTTCAAAATCCTCGAAGAAGTTTGCATCACAGGTAGCACAGTAGGATACACCCTTGCCCATATACTCTGCCTCGCCCTTGCAGCCGATCGGTCTTGCATGAGCGCCTGTAGCGATGATCACATTCTTACCCTGATATTCAGCCTTCGCGCTCTTAAGCACCTTTACTTCTCCCTCAAGGGATACTTCCGTAATCGTGTCGGATACACGCTCAGCGCCGAATTTTGCTGCCTGCTCTGTCATTCTCGCGATCAGGGACGGTCCGGACTCACCCTCTACGGTCTGTCCAGGATAGTTCTCGATCTCATCTGTGATAGCAATCTGTCCGCCGTCCTGTCCCTTCTCGATGATCAGAACAGAAAGACGGCTTCTTCCTGCGTACAGTCCTGCCGCTAAACCTGCCGGACCTGCGCCCAGGACAATTACGTCATAAATTTTGCTCATAACGAAATTTCTCCTTTTTTGTAGTGATATAGTGTAATCTTTCCTTACACTATATCACTTATTAAATTAAAATAAAATACATTCTACAAGGACAATTTTGTAATTTGTCCAAATTTGTTACACTATAGCGGTAACATCTGCTGCACTAAGCTCGAGAAAACCTCGTAAGGTACCATCTGCTGCACTAAGCTCGAGAAAACCTCGCTAAGTGCACAGATGCGCTTCGCACTAGGCTCGAAAGTACCTCGCCAAGTGCTCTAGGCGTCTAGTCAAATATAGTCTGTCCGTCTACTTCTGTCTCGAGGGCTGTTAATGCCTTCTCAACAATCTTACGACGGAGACTCTTCTCCTCATCTCTATCCAATGCAGGATTTCCGAGAGGATGTGGAATTGCGATAGCCGGTACGATTCTGTTAGCGCCAACTGTCATAGAAATAGGAGTTACTGTACAGATGTGTACTACAGGGATTCCTGCTCTCTCTACTTCTTTTACCATCGTTGCACCGCAACGAGTACAGGTACCTCATGTGGAGGTGAG